>Ga0326513_10001174_pt1 | contig 21333 bp, 19 predicted proteins | sample 2_2465_0518_D_FD_203654 | JGI IMG/M metagenome (GOLD analysis project Ga0326513, IMG submission 203654) | Bovine rumen microbial communities from UC Davis, California, United States - 2_2465_0518 | ecosystem: Host-associated > Mammals > Digestive system > Stomach > Rumen | place: USA... | reverse complement strand
TTATACACTCTCAAGTACTTGAACTCATTAAATGGATATATGCTAGCATCAGCAAGCTTCTTCTGAATGGCATAGTTCCATACACTAGCAACTGTTGCTAACACACTCTTGATGGTATTGTCTTGCAACTTATTCTCCATCCATTTTGAAAAATCCTTCATAACACCAACTGTCAGTTCATCAATTATGAAGTCATTCCTACCCATAAACTCAACCAATAAGCTGTAAGCATGCTTGTAACGCCTTTTAGAGCCTTCTGAAAGCCTTTTCTCTTCTATAAGGTTAAGATATACCACCCCATATAAATTAGAGGCTTCTACGACATTCTCTTGCAAAGCATTAATCAACATATGAATGGTATATTGCTTTGATTCCAACTCGTACTCATTCTTCTTGGCAATGACCTTTGCCTTCATGTCTTGAATCAGTTTATTCTGAATAGGGTTGTTCTTTATTCTCTCACCCTTCTCATCCCAATGTTTTGTAAGACAAGATACACCACAAGAATGCTCCAATCTGCCATGATAACATACCACAAGATATACTGGATATTCACCATTCTTCATCTTTCGATTCTTCTTCAAAACCAACCTTACTGTTGCACTGTTTACCTTTGCCATAAGCGTCTCTTATTTTGTCTCATTTAAAACTCATTTGCAAAGATAATGCACTCATTTTAATCTAGCAAACATTTTGTGTTAAATAAGCATAATCAATTGATTTTCAGTGGGGAAACCATTATATTTTATATATGAAAGAAGTGGAGGGGCATCCACATCACGTGGACGCCCTGATTATATTTGAAACCTAGACAAACACTACATTCTTTGGATATATTGAAGTATAATGCTCTCATTATGCTCGCATATAAAATTATTTTTTAAGAAAACACACACTTTTCAAAGATTGACGATATTTATTGTAAAAGACACATATGAACACATTTATCATTTTACTGGGGTTCACATTCGTCATCTACCAACTTTGTAAAATAACAGAAAAATTAAATGGTATGAAATGACAATGGAAGACCATACATTATTTTTGAACTACATCTCTAACAATTACAAAGACTTATACTTCAAGTATCGCCAGTTCTGCAAGGAAAAACAATATGAATGGGATGAAGACATTTTTCAAGATACAATCCTCAAATGCAACGATACTATCACAAAAAACGGAAAACTAAAAGACACATCACCACAAGGTATTGAGAACTATTTCTTCATATCGTTCAAAACCAATTTAAAGAGGGAAAAGCAATATGCTCGAAACTTAAAGAGAGATTTGAACTATACTACAGAAAAAGTGTCAGAAGCTTATGAGAGCTGGTATAATTCCTATCACACATCATCAACAGAAAAACTCAAATCAGACTTATGGAAAGATTTTACAACACTGTACTTGATGACAAAAGTTGAAGAAGCTTTCGACCAAGAACACTTTTATCTCTTCAAGTTAAAGCACTTGTGTGGTATGACATATTCACAACTAACTCAAAAGACGAATCTAAAAGGATGCAGACAGAAAGTCTTGGAAGTTAAAGAGTGGCTGAAAGAAAATGTAACGAAAGCCCAGATAAAGGAAGCATTTTATGCATTATATGGCGATTTGCTCTAACTTGATATGTTTATTAGAAAATGAGTGAAATGATTTTTATACAATTTGTTTTGATGATGATGGCATTCTTTGTTGTAAAGTATTGTGCTTATGTCGCAACAGAAGAAATTGGAATGCCAAGATGGTTGAACTTTAGACCTTGGAATTGTGATAAGTGCCTTTCAACATGGTCACTTATAGGCGTATATACAGTTCTTGGTTTATCCTTTGACTGGTATTATCTAATGATTGGTGGTATTGTATTAGCGATTCTCAACGGAATCGCAATGTGGTATCATCAGAAAACTCATACAGTAAAAATTTAAAGACAAATGATTGTAAATGGAATTAACTGGACTGAAGCTGATGTTGAAAGAGTAGAAAAATACATCGAATTAAAGAATAAAGGCTTCTATGCTGATGGCAAACAAGTAACTGATGACTATAACAGGCTTTTGAACAAAAGGGTAAATCCAACATCTTGTGGCAGTTGTATACGTCAGCGCATTACAGAACTTGAAGGAGCACTAGCTCATGCTAGAGCACTGGAGAAACAAGCAGCAGAGAAGAAAGCTGAAGAAAATAAAGCTAAGATGGCTAAGGCAAGAGAAGCTAGAAAGAAGAAGGATGAGTAACTTTGCAAAGAGCCACAGTCTTCCAACTTTTCAGGAACGAAAAAAAGCTAAATTAGACGATGGTAGTAATTGCTCATATGTGAAATGGCTTCAAGTAGATGAAATCATTAGCGATATATACGTTGATATAGCCAATGGATATACAAACTCTGATGTCCTTGAGAAGCTTACCAAAGGTCTATATGAAGGTCAAAAGAAGCCTCTTGGTATCAGGACAGCTCAAGAGTATATCGCAGCAGCTAGAGAGCGTATGCACTATGATTTTGAAGCTCAAGCAAAAGTTCTGAGGGAAGACCTATATAATAAGCTTATATCAGTTTATGCTGATGCAGTGCAGAATAATGATAGATATAATGCCCTCATTGCAATTGATAAGATTATGAAGCTCACTGGTGTTGGACAACCACAGAACAACATCCAAGTCAATGCAAATAAGGAGGGTGTTACCATCAATTTTGGTTTCAATAAGGAAGAAGAGACAAATGACAATTAATTTTGATATTAATTTAACGAGAAAACAGCAAGAAGCCTATGATATTATCCATAAAGATGAATGTAGGTTTCTTGTTGCTCGCTGGTCTCGACAGTGTGGAAAAACGATATTCGCAGAGATTATGATGATTGAGTATCTCTGCAAACCAAAGACATTTAATGCTTATATTTCACCTTCTTATGCACAAGGTAAGAAGGTGTTTGCAGAATTAACACAACTTCTTGAACCAACTGGACTCATTGCAAAAGCAAATGCATCAGACCTTAAGATAGATTCAATCTATGGTTCAACATTGAAGTTCTTCTCAATGGAATCACCAACATCTATCAGAGGTAACACCGTATCTGGTATCCTTGTAATGGATGAGGCTGCATTCTTTCCAATACAGCTTGCTTCTGGAGAAGACCCTTACTACAACGTCATATACCCTATCATTAAAGCTAGGAAGCCAAAAGTATTGGTTATATCAACACCAAACGGTAGACAAGGAATGTTTCATGATTTGTACCTGAAAGCATACAATGGTGAGAAGGGATATTACCAACTTACAGCAACGATATATGACGATGACTTGATAACCAAAGAGGAAATTGATGAATTAAAGCGAGGATATCCACCATTAGCCTTTCAACAAGAGTTTGAAGTACAATTTCTTGACAATGCATTGACAGTATTTCCAAACTTTGAGACCTGTTTTGATGGGAAATATAATGGAGGCAGATGTTGGGCTGGAATTGACCCTAGTAGTGTTGGAGAAGATAACACAATTGTAACTGTTGTAAACCAAGATAATGTGGTGAAACAGTATAAAATTGATGGCGAATTGGATGTGAAGTATGAAAAGATTGCTAAGATTATCAATAGGGAGAATCCAGTGGCAACATACATTGAAAATAACTCCATTGGTTCTGTCATGGCTAATGAAATCAAGAAAAAACTGGTAAGAAAGTCCAATTTCTATGAGTTCACAACCACAAACGATAGCAAGAAGCAGTATATTAGCATGTTGGCAGTTGATATCGCAAATAATGAGATTCATTTCGAAGAGGATAATAAGCTATTATACTCAGAACTATCAACTTTTACCTTTAAACTGACAAAAGGTGGAAATATTACATATGCTGCAAGGGATGGATTTCATGATGATACTGTTACAAGTCTTGGAATTGCACTTCAATGCAAGCAGGATTTCCAATATAAACCAATTAATAAAGATAATTTCGTAAGAAGTAATATAAAACTGTTCGCATAATATGGCAGATGAGAAAAATATAATAGATTTTGGTGAAATTCATGTTCCAGTATCTTGGGATGAAGTTACATTGGAGACATATCAAAAGATTGAAGAGTATTATGACACCATCAGTGGTGATTCTCGTTTCAACCTAATGGATGTGCTTCATATCTTCATCGATAAAGATAAAGATTATATAATGGCACTTCCAAGTGAATTCCTTGATATGATACTTGAGAAGCTGTCATTCTTGCTCACACCAATAAAAGAATTTGAACCATCAAATAAGATTGAAATTGATGGTGAAACATATATGGTGAATGTGAGGAACAAACTCAAAACTGGAGAATACATAGCTTCTGACACCATATTAAAGGATGATAAGCACAATTATGCAGCAATTCTAGCTATACTGTGTCGAAAACCAAATGAAATATATGACTTGAAGTTCGAAAATGAGATTGCACCAGAGAGAATAAAGATGTTTGAGAAACAGCCAATCACCAAGATAATGCCGATTATAGCTTTTTTTTTAAGCTTATACGGTCTATCAGTGATGACTTCCCAACTATATTCTCAGGTAGAGGCGGCAATAGACCTCACTCGCAAGAGTATAGAGACTTCTGCCAAAAATGGGGAAATATCAAAACGCTTTATGAAATCTGCGATGAAAAAGTTGAGAAAGTTGGAACAGTCTATCAAATGTATGTAAGCGATTATCTCCAGTATTTGTCATACTTGATTGAGAAAGCTGAAGTTGATAGAAAAGAGGATACTTTTCAAGAGAATCTTAGAAAAGCAAAAAGGGGTAGATAATGTCTGCCCTTTTTTCATATGTTTATTAAAATTAAAAACCAAATGATATACAAACAAGTTACAGACATAATCATCAACACTCTAAAAAGATTCAAGGGTGTGAATTATGTGAAATATACTGGTGATGACCTAATAAATCAGCAGAACAATCATAACACACTACAGTGTTGGGTTGATGATGTCACATTGCATCAGTTCAATCTCACTCAGAATGTTGCAAAGGTTGAATACCAGATATATGTATTAGGATTCACTGATGGAACAAGTGGTAATACAGTGCTTGATATACAAGACAAGTGTTATGATGTAGCATTGTATACACTCGCATACCTTGATATTAACGATGATTTCAAGGGTCTAGTATCTGTATATGATTATTCAATCCTAACCTTAAGTAGATTTAGCGATGATTCATCGGCTGGTGTTAAGCTCTCACTTGTTCTTACCATACCAAATGGCGTTAATTATTGTGAGATTGATGAACATTTCAACGATGAACCATATCCAGAGGAACCAGACCATGAGATTGATGTTCCAGATAATGAGGTGGGTGACATTGATATAACACCAATTCACTTGCCAAAAAATAGGAATTGCTAATGGATATACAGAAAGCTTTAAAAGAACTGTGTGATGAAATCAAGATGATTCTCAAATATCGCATCGTACATTATGGTGTTAACCCTAAAACTGGTACAAACACCCTTCAAGGTAGTGATTTGGAGAAGTCAATTGAGGTTAAACCAACAGCAGATGGTATTGCACTTCAGATTGCTGACTATTGGGAATATGTAGCTCTTGGTTGGCATCGTTCACACAGATTCGAAGGTACAATGAACCAGTTTGTAAGGAACATTGATGATTGGGTTAGAAGAAAAGGTATTAGACTTGGAAATTTGACTCAATCCCAAATTGTATGGGTTATCATTCGTAATATTATGAACAATGGATTAAGAGAGCGTCCATTTATGATATGGGATGAAGAAGGGGATTTATCGAAGATGATACCAGAGTTGGAGAACATCATGGATGATTGGTTTGAAAACCTATTTGAAGCTATAACAGCAGATTTAGATAATTACTTTAAAGCAGCATAAATATGGCTATTACTATAAAATATAACAACATAACAAATGCATCGAACTTTGTTACATTCACTGACTGTCCCAATCTAGTTGAGATAGATAACAGTGAGGATGGATTCTCACTAGCAAACCTTGAGATTACAATTAGTAGTTCATGGGCTTCAGCATCACACACTGACCCTTGGTACGTTACAATCAACGGTGAAACCATAACAGGTGTTGATGACTTCTCTAATGCCATCAACAAGAACTTCTTTATATCTTCTGCAAGTACATCCACAGCAGCTTCAATGGCAAAGGCAATAAGGAATTGCCCATCATTAGCAGCATCATTCACTGTAAGAAGTTACGGAAATAAGGTTGAGCTTTTGGCAAGGAGTAAGGGTGAATATACTTGGGATATTACCACAAATGCAACAGCATATACAGCATTCGATGCCACAAATGGTAGTGTTAATGATGAATTGATAGGTGGCGCAGTTGAGGTAAGTCTTCTTGATGATTCTAGCAACTTCATTACAAGTCTTGAGAAGAACTACTATGAAAGTGGTATGGCTTTCGATGTAACACCAATATTAGCCACAATTGCAGAGATGGGTAAGACAGTTCCTTACAAGCTGGAAGTATCAGCTACTAAGAATGATGGAGCATATACACTTCTTGGTTCTATCACTGGTAACAGCATCTCTCAAGGTTATCTCGTCAACCAAGGCTTCAAGTATATTGACCTTGGTACATTGGGCTTCTGTGTGGCTCAGAATTACTCTAGAGGCACAGCACAAGGAGCTGAGAACAACACCAAGCTATATGTGTATGGTGATACCATTCCATTCAGTTGGTATTCAAAGACTGTAGGTACTATTTCAATGTCAATCACATATTATACATCTGCTAAAGTGGCTCTTTATACAGCTACTCAATCATTAAGTGATGCTAATAACGGATGGCTGCATAATGCTACATTGAATCTAGACCCTTCTAAGATAAATGAAGCATACTACATCGGTATACAGCCTTATAATGATAATACAGCATTAACTGATAATCCAATCATGTATAATGTCATTAAACCATTGAAAGCAACGGAGTATTACCAGAGAGTATACTGGAGAAATTCATATGGAGGTGTTAGCTTCTTCGATTTCACAGCATCAAAGTCAGAAACAAGAGATGTTGAAGTGACAACATACCAGAAGAACATATATGATTTCTATACTCAGCAAAGGAATGAGCTAGATATGGTTTATGACAATAAGGTGAAGTATTCAACCACACTGAAGAGTCATATCATCGAGAAGGATGGTACATATCTGTTTAATGACTTGTTACAGTCGCCAGAAGTATGGATTACTGTCAATGGGGAAGAATATGGAATCATCCTTGACAGTCTTCAAGTTGATGAGGACAATAGGAATAATCTATATACAGCAACAATAAAATATCATTTCTCACAAGAACCAAGTTTGATTTAATATGATATACAAGGAACACTATGTGGAGTTGATAGTAAACAAACAGCAAGTGGAATTCACATCACAAAGCGATATCAACATTCGCCTTAATTCTGTTATCAATGACCCAACAAAGATGGGTTATTCGCAAGCTGAATATTCATTTGAATTTGAGATTCCAGCAACTCCAACCAACAATAAGATATTTGATTATGCTAATAATCTAGCAAAGTTGAATAAGTTCCATCAGCGTTACCAAGCAGAGCTATATGGTGATGGAAACTTGATTTTCGAGGGTACATTAACCTTAAACAGTTATGAGGGTGGAATGTACTCTTGTAATCTAGTGTCTGTGAAGATATACAGTCTTGATGAGATATTCGGTGGGATGACAATGAACCAGATTAAGGGAATGGAGATTAATTTCAATGGTGTATCAACGATGAACGCCATGAACCAAGAATCAAATCCAATCTGTGTATTCCCATTGGTATCATATGGAGCATTCCAAAAAGACCCATACGCTGAAGACAACGTTGGAGCGCAATACACATCCAAGTATAAGATTGATGCTTATAATCGCTGGTACGTTGAATCCTTCTACCCTTCAATCAATCTGGTTGAGACCTTGAAGAAATCCTTTGAGGGCAAAGGATATACTGTTGGTGGTGATGTATTCCAAGACCCAGTACTAAGACAGATATATATGTCCACAAACCTCGCAGATGAACAAGTACCAACTTATAATTTGGGAAATCCATCATTTGGTAATGTTAGTGTAAACACATCAACTGTTATTAATGAAGATGGATACACTCAAGATTTGCAATTCCCATTTGAACAACTAGTTTATTCGTCACCAGATGGAACAGGCATAGAAGAGGAATATAATTTCTCGCAAATATTATTATATGATTTGCTATCAAGTGGAGTTACAACAGACCAGAGTCCATCATATATGTATCAACCAAATGAGCATATAATTGTTATACCTGCTGATGGGTGGTATAAGATTAGTCTATCAGCACATACTTCAGCATCAACAGGTTCAATGACAGCAGCATATTATACAAAGGACACAATAACTTCTGACCCAGAATTGGAAGATGTAACGTTTACAAAATCTTTATCATCAACAACACCAATAGAAATTGCGTTGGTTAGAAATTATGATGATAATTATGAACTTATAAAAGGTAGACAAAACGTATTATACTTTAATGGAAAACCTGAAGATACTGATGGTAATAAACTAACTTGGCTAACATGTTTCCCACATGAAGACCCTTGGGCTTCAAGACTTCCAACAAAGAAAAATGACCTACAAACGAGAATGAGTGGAACAATTGACCCAACTGGAGGCGGTATAGTTTATTCAAATCAGAAATATGGATATATGTATGACGCAGGACAAATAATGGCGTATGACCAAGCTGTTTCACCTTCATTTATATGTGGATTATCAAGTCTTTCAAATGGCGTTGCTGCATATATGAAAGACGGATACTCTTGGAGTAAATCTGAATCTTTAAAGAATGAATCATTTGCTTCTTGCGCTGGATATAAATTCGCATACAGACCATCTGAAACACCATCATCAATAGCATTTGAAGATTCATCAGTTAACTATAACGAATATATAAATGCTGATATGACAAGCCCATTATGCACTAGCAATAATACATCAATGGATGGACATATTGACTGTATGGTTCATCTAAATAAAGATGATGTAATTAATTTATTCGCTGTTACAAGGGCTTATTATACTGTAAATGGCGTTTTGGTAACTTATCCTGTTAATGTTAGTACAAAACTAAATATTACTGCATTCTCTGACAGACCGCAAGAAATGCTGAAAGCAGACCATGCCAATAGAAAAGATGCACCTATAGAATTTCCAACCAAATTGAACCTTCCAAACTTTCTCAATAAGGAAAAAGAAGTTAAAGAATGGGTTGATGACATCATAAAGGCATTTAATTTGGAGATGACCCAATACGGAAACACAGTCCAGTTCAATACCAAGAAGCTGAATAAGAGCTTAATCACATCAGTTGACCTTGATGACAAGGTAAATTCTTATTATATCAAGTCAGAAAGGATTGATTATCCAAGAAGTATGGCAGTCCAGTACAAAGTGGACACTGATGAATGGGGATTTGAGCGTTCAGCAGTTGAAAAAAGTGGTGGCTCAGAGTCAATTCTTAACACCGATGACTGGTATAAGTACGCTGATAGTGGATTTACCAAGATTATCTTGAACGATGACTCATATGCGACATCTGAGAACAATGTAAGTACCAATTTCTCATACACATGGTATCAGAAGTTCGAGGTTTGGGAGACTGATTCAGCATTTACCCAGACTGCAACAACTGGAGTTGATATCCATATACCTTGTATCAGCAAATATAGCTATATGATTGATGGTTATGACTACACTGAGTCAATGAAACATGATGGATATGGACTTACACAGAGATTTTGGTTCAAACCAGAGGTCACAGAATTGTCTGTATGGACAAGAACATACCCAGCAGAGGAAATGTTCATCTATACTCCTAAAAACGTCTTACAAGGCTTAAATTTGAGTTATAAGGACACTGAGACTAGCTTGTTAAGCAGATATTTCAATCCGCAAGCTTACTTGAGTTCAAATATCATTGAATTCGAGGCATATTTAAGCTCAGAAGAATATAATTTGATAAGGAATGGAGCTTATGTTCATGTTGATAAGGATGTATACATTCCATTGGAGATAAGTGCTTATGACCCTTCTGGTCAGAATCCAACAGAACTTAAATTAATGAAAAGGATACATTAACTTGTATCCTTTTTTCATATGTTTATTAAAAATATCACAAAATGGCTAATACCAAAGAGTATAAAATAGTTATCAATGGCATATCTGAGAGCATAAATGCTATTGATAGTCTTAACAAAAAGCTAGAAAACCTTGAGCAAAGGATTAATACAATTAATTCAACCAAGGTTTCATCATCTGCTGGGGGTACATCTCGTACTTCCAATACATCAGCACTGTCTGAAGAAGATAAATTAGCAAAGCAGATTGAACAGATTGATGCCAAGAGAGAGGCATACAGCAAGGAAATATACCAGAATTATCTTGCTGCAAAAGATGTATTGAACGAGACGGTGAAAGACCAGAAACAGTTGGCTGCTTCAGAGAGATTGTCAGCTAAAAATTATTCCAACACTATGGCTGGAATGAAGCAAGAACTTGCTGACATCAAGCAAGTGATGCAGACCGTTGACCTTGGAGATACAGCAGAGTTTGATAGACTAACCCAGAGAGCAAATGAACTCAATGAAGCTTTAAAGAAGATTGAAGCTACATATGGGCAATTTGGGAGAAATGTAGGTAACTACTCATCAGCTTTTAAGGATTTACAAAAAGTTACAGTAGAGGTTGGTGGTGTTGCTAGGGAATTTGATAATGCTACACAAGCTAGTAAAACTTTAACCAAAGAATTACTAGCACTTCAAAACAACGGTAAAGGCAGTACAAAGCAAGCTAATGAGTTAAGGAAGGCTATTAATAAACTTAAAAGCGAGATTAAAGATGCTACAGTGTCTTCACAAGCAATGGATGAAGCTATGGATTGGATGGAGTCATTCACAGCTATGGCATCTGTTGGTAAAGGCTTAAAAGCATTCTTTGGTATTGATGATACTGAAATCACAAAATCAATTCAGCAATTAGTAGCACTTCAAGGAGTTCTTAACGGTGTCGAAAAAATACGCAAGCAAATTGATACTGGAGAAGGAATTGGAAAAATATTTGGAAAATGGTTTGAAAATATCGACAAATACACCAATAGACTCCTTGCAATGAATAGAGTAATGTTAGGCACAGGTTCTTCAGCAAAAATAGCTGCTGCTGGTATTAAAGTGCTTAGTGGAGCATTAAAGACAATTGTAAGTTTCGGAGTATATGAAGTTATTGAATTAGCCCAAGTTGCTATTGGAAAGCTTGTTGGTGCATTAAAAGATTGGGTTAAGGGTGATGCAGACCTTATTTCTTCAACCGATGCTGTTAATGCTGCAATAGATAGCCAGAATAGGATTTTAGAGGAAAGACTAAAGCTTGTTCAAGCAAACATGAATGCTAATAACATTACACCTGAACAAGCAAGAGTTGAAACTGAGAAAGCCTATGCAAAAGCATTAGAAGAGACCAACAAGAGACTTAAGGAGAGAGCTGAGATATTGGCATTACAAGGCATTAATAGAAATGGAAATGTTGGAAAAAGAAATGCAATTAATCTTGGCGGTGCAATCGGTGATAAAGGTGTTACAACCATTGGTGGTTATGATGAAGCCATTAAGTCAATTGATGATTTCATAAAGAGATGGGATGAGGTTGAAAAAGCTGTTTCAAATGATAAAGGTCTTAATAAATTATTTTCAACAGCATCTGATGCAAGAGATGAATTATCACACCTTGCAAAACTTGTTGGTGGTGATTTTATTAACGCAATTAACAAATTCTCAGACGGTACTGAAAAGGGAGCAAGACAGTTAACAGAATACGTCAATAAGATGGATAAACTGACAAGTGGAAGGTACTCAAAAGCAATGCAGCTTGTAAAAGTTGATAATGAAGGTCTTCAGAAGGAACTTGATGAGGCTTGGAAACTTGTTCAAAACTTAAGAGATAACATCTTTAAGAATCCAATTATTGTAAAAATAGAGCTTGATACCAAGATTGAGCAAGAGCTTGACAGACTTGACCCAACAAGAGCAATGCAACGTCAGCTTGATGGTTGGAAGGATTTGCTTAAGAAGGGTGTTAATGAAGCAGGAGAACAGCTTTCAGTTGAAGAGGTTGCAAACATCAATAAGATTGTCAGTGAGCAAGAGAAAGCCCTTAAGAAAGCAAGAAGGGATAGAGCAAAGTCTGAGAGAAACGATTCCAAAGCAATTGCTGCTGAGACTGAGAACTACAGAAAACAGTTAAGAGAATTACAAATCCAGAACATGAAGGATGGTTGGGAAAAGGAAAAAGCCCAGCTTAAAGAGGAATGGAGACAAAGACTGTTTGAAGTTAAAAACAATGGTGTTAAGGTTAAGCAACTTGAAGAGGAAATCAATAAACTGTATAACAAGAAGATTGAAGATGCTGAAAGGGAACATAATGCTGAAATGGCAGCAATCTATAAAGAATCTTGGAATGAGATATACAGAATAACAGACACTTCAACTCGAATGAATCTTGACTCTCAACTCCAGCAAATGGAAACTGCTTCAAAACAGATTGAAGAGGAATATACAAAGATATTCACACCTCAGTATGCTTCATATGGTGGAACAAGATTTAACAATAAAACATCTAATAAATTAAAAGGTGACTTAGGATATTTGTATGATGAAGATACTGATGTACAAAGAGCAAAGGAATATCTCAATCTTGTTGAAAACATCAAGCTTGCAGAAGCTGAAGCAAGAAGAGTATCTGCAATAGGTGAAATGGGTGAACAATACCAAGAATTGCTTGAAGAACCTGTTAAAGAAGCCACTAAAGCACTTCAAGATTGGCTTGACGAGAATGAAGTATGGCGTTCTGAAATGGAAGAAGATTACGCTGTTCAACAGTTAAGAGTAAATGGATATACACAGTCCATTACCAAAGCTTTTGAATTCAGACTGGATGAGACTAAACAATACTACAGCAAAGTAGAAACACTTCAAAAGTTACATTCTGAAGAAACTTTGCAGAATGAACTTGCGCTTCTTAAGAATGAGGAAAATGCAGAAAAGAGAGCTGAACAAGACCGTTTTGAAAGCCAAATGGCAGAACTTGATGCCAATTTGAGAGATGGTCTCATGACAAGACAGCATTACGATGAACTTGTTGAAAGAGCAGAGATTGAGCATTCTAATTCGTTGGAAGCAATTTCAAAAAGAGCTGCAACAGAAGAGGAACGTCTCCAGCAAGAACATCAAGATAGACTGAAGCAGATTACTGCTAATGGTCTTAGAGGTATGCTGAACGAGTACAGAGATGCTTATGCTGCAATATCAAACATCCAATCAAGACAACCACAAACAGATAAAAGCGGTTGGGGTGTTGTTAATATATCTCAAACAAAGAAAAACTACAAGGAAGCTCTTGAAGCATATAAGACTCTTTCAAACGATATTATTGATGAAAAATTAAACCTTCAAGCTAAGTTAGATAATAACGAAATCACATTTGATGATTTCCAGCAAGCAAAGAGAGAACTTGATGGTCTTGCACAAGATACAGCAGATGCGGCTCAAGAGGTAACAGATAATCTTAAGAAGGTTGCAAGTGATTTCTTACAATCAATTCAAAATTATATCCAAGCAGCAATGGATTCATTCTCAACCATTATGAATGCTGTTTGGGCTGCCCAAGATGTTGCAAATGATAAGGAAGCTGAAGCCCTCGATAAGCAGAATAAGATTATCCAAGATAAACTAGATAAGCAGAAGGATATCATCGAGAAGCATAAGTCTAGTATTGATAGCATCGAGGATGAACTCTCAACAGCTAGAGGCGATAGAAGACAGCACTTGATTGACCAGCTCAACGCTGAAATGGCAGCTCAGAGGGAAGCACAAGCCCAAGAGAAGAAAATCCAGAAAGAGAAGGAAGTCAACGAGAGAAAGCAAGAGGAGTTGGAGAAAAAGAGAAAGAAGCAACAGTATCATCGAGATATGATACAAGCAATTGTTAATGGAGCGATGGCTGTTACATTTGCAGCAGCAAACGCTTGGCCTATCCCAGCTATTCCAATGATGGCTCTTGCAGCATCAACAACGGCAGCTCAGATTGCAATAATGGCAGCAAATAAGCCTTATGCTAAGGGTGGTAGACTTGATGGTGGTGTTGCTTCTGGACCAAGACATAGTGATGGAGGTATTCCAGTTCTTGGAGGTAGAGCTTCAATTGAAGGTGGAGAGTTTATTACTAACAGAGTCACTACTGCAAAGAATGTTGATTTGTTAGAGTACATCAATAGTAAGAAAAAGAAAATTGATATCTCAGACCTTGTTGACTTCTATGGTGGAACTGTTAGAAACAATATAAGAAGAATGTCACCTTCAGCAAAGTTCGAATCTGGTGGAGTTATCCCTACTCTCAACAATGACTATACGTTCAATGATAGATTGCTTGATGCATTCGAAGACTATAGCAATAGACCAGTAGTGGTTAGTGTTAGGGATATCAATGCAAGACAGAAAGCTGTTAAGAATGTTCAAGTTCTTAGTGGATTAATTCCAGACGAATAACGTTTTTTGTCCATAGTTTTAATATTCATTATTTATGGGATGAGGGTGTTGTGAAATACCCCCATCCTCTTTTTATGATAGTATGTTTATAAAAACAGCGATTAAACGATGAAAAATACTTGGTTTGACCTTAATATTAAGGAAAAGATAGCAATTATTACAGCTTGTGCAGCATTCGCACTAGGTTGGGGAATGTCAATTGGAGCATTCTTTGTCCCACCAATGGGAGAAGTGGCAGATTCAATACTCTGGATACTTGGACAAGCCCTGTTATATGCAGCATCAGTCTTTGGTGTATCAGCATATTTCAAAAGTGAAGCAGTAAATTTAAGAAAAGACATGGACAAGCACTTGGAAATGATGGAAAGAATGCAAATCCAGAGAGAAAAACTAAGAATGGGACATGATATAGAGGAAATACCAGATGAAGAAGGATAAATTACATACAATACTACTTATAATAGCTCTTTGTTTAATGACATTGAGCTTTTTTACTGTGTTTTATAATTCACATCGTACTCCAAAGGTTATAGAAAAGAGAGATACAACCATTGTTAGGGATACAATCTGGAAGGATACAACCATTACCGAAAAGGAACTAATACCAAAATTTATCGTCAAAAAAAAAGTAGACACTGTATATACAGACAAAGGCGATACACTCCACCTTGTGACTGAGGATAAGTACTTCTATAAATCGTCTGTAATGGGTTTGGATACAGCAGATGTGGAAATACACACTAGAGGTATAAATACAAGCTTAGAAGAGCTTAAAATGCGTCTCAGACTACATAATGTACATACCACAGAGACAGTCGAAATAACGAAGTATGTTGAAAGGAAGAAAAAATGGTTTCACATCCAACCTCAAGCAACAATTGGTTATGACCCATTGAACAAGAATTGGGGAGCAGTCATAGGTATTGGAGTTGGAATTGACTTATAATGGTGGTATGGATGAGTGAATATAGTCACTGCTCTGCAAAAGCAGCTACGTTGGTTTGAACCCAACTACCACCTCAAATCAAAAGAAAATAAAATAAATATGTTTATTTAAAGTATTTTCACATGGGAAAGAGATTAAAGAAATATAAGGTTGGAGTTGATAGCGAAACATATGCTATAAGCCTCGTACAAGACCCAGCGATTGAAGAGACTCTTGTTGCGTTGGAGAAGCAGAAGGAAATTCAAGTCCAGTTGGCAAATGAGGAGAAGCATATGGTATATTCCGCTGTCCTCATTCCAGATAAACCAATATACAGACGTAGCGAGGATGGTGATGAGTTCTATGTTGAATTCACCAAGGAATCCATTGAGAAGATGTCACAGCAATTCTTCAAGGATTATAGACAAGATGCAATCACACTTGACCATGAAACTAATGCAAGTGATATTACAGTAGTTGAGAGTTGGATTAAGAGTGATTTGTACAAGGATAAGTCTGTAGCTCTAGGTTTGAATGAGAATCTTCCAGTTGGAACATGGTTCTGTGGTATGAAAGTTAACCAAATCGATGCATGGGAACGTATCAAGAGTCATGAGCTTAATGGTTTCAGTGTTGAAAGTCTTATCAGACTAGAGGAGTTTTCAAAAGTAGATAAAAACGATAATAATATGAATATAGAGACAAGTGACATGGGATTCTGGAGTAAAATGAAAGAAGTCCTTTCAGAAGTGTTCACATCAGCACAGATGGCTGAGGAACCAGCAGAGATTGAACCTACCAATATTGATTTGGAGGCAGAACCACAGCCAACAGCAGAAGAGCCAAAGGTTGAGGAAGTAGTTGTGGAAGAACCTAAAGTAGAAGAACCAAAGGTTGAGGAACCAGTGGTTGAAGAGCCTAAGCCACAAGAAGAGCCAAAACAAGAGGAAGCTCCAAAGGCTGAAGAGCAAAAGGACAATCATCTTGAGGAACTAATCAATAACTTGAAGGATGAGATTGCTGCATTGAAGGAAATGAACAGTGGTCTTCAAGAGAAGATTAAGGATATGGGCAAACAGCCAAGTGTGAACCCTGTGAATGTGAATGCAAAGCCAAATGCTGCTGACGTTGGTGTTGGTAGCTCAAGTTATTCCGCTTGGAGAAGCCAAATGGAAAAGATAATGATGGGCTAAATTAATAGAAAATCCTAGGAGTTTGGTGCTCCTAGGATTTTTATCATATATTCCTCGTAACTCATTGTACCTTTTTTAGAGTTACATGATTGGCAACATGGCACACAGTTATTTGGAGTGTGCGGTAATGAGCTATCTTTCCTATCACAACCCAATTCTTCCCAATCAAATTCCTTTTTACAGTATGTGCATTTACCGATGTTGAATATGTTTTCAATAATCCAATCAACAGTTATGGTACATTTACCTCTATTATGATTTCTATCATTTCTTCTGTAAGCATTTAACAAACCATTAGCTCTACCTCTTTGCGAATGTGAATATTCTTTGTTATATTCAGAGGTTTCCTCTTTGTGAGCATCCCTATAGTCTTGCATGTATTGTGGATTATCTTGCTTAAACTTCTTATTTCTCTCAAGAACTTTGTTCCTATATTCATCATCTGACGCATAAAGTTCTCTAAGAGCTTCACAGATTTCGTCTTTGTGTTTGTCGTAATATTCTCGTCTTTCTTGGTTGTGTTTCTCTTGGTTTTCAGCTTTATGTTCCCAATAACGTTTCTTGTTGTAGGCTTTACTTTTCTTTTTTAGTTTCTCCTTGTTCTTTTCTCTGTAACGTCTTTGGGACTCTCTTCTGCGTTGTTTTCTTTCTTCTTCCGTTAGCATTGTTCTATTATTTTAGTATACCTCTGTCAGTAAATGAAACATCTATTTCGTCAATACTATTCATGAAATCAACAATACTTGGTCTTCCGTCTTCATCATAGCTAGCGTTTTCATCAAAAAAACTTTCGATAGTCCAAGTTCCATCGTTCTCTCTTAAGAAACGTAGATAATCTGGGAATTCATCATTGGTAGAACTAAGGTCGTTTTTAATTTTCTCAATCATTTCATTAATGACTTTACCCCCATTATTTTTAATAAATGAATGAGATTCTTTGTCATCACTAAAAAGGAATAGCGTTTGACTAATTTTGTCAAACCAAATTTCAATTTTTTTATCCATAATATTTAAGTTAAAGTGTCTCCCACTATTGGGATTGCTGCAAATATATTAAAAAAATGTGAAAATTCCAAATTTTTTAGTTAAAAATCGTATCCGTATGTTTATTACAAACAGAAAATAATTAACACAAAAACTAATTACACATATGAGTAATTTTATAGATTTAAGCGGACTTACTTATTGCGGTAAGGAAGCTAGAGAGATTTTCTCAAAAGACATTTATGATATCGACATGAGGCAGTACGGTATCACTTTCATGGATGGTGTAAAGGGTAAGATGAAGATTTACACTGGTGAAATTTCTGACGCCTTCCAGCTCTATACTTGTCCTTTCACTCCAGCAGGTTCAGCTTCTCTTGCTGAAGCTTATATCGAGCCAGCAGCTATCAAGGTAAATCAAGAGAACTGTTATGATACATTTTGGAATACCTTCCTTGTAGACCAGACTGAGATTTCACTTAGAGGTGGTATCCCACAGACATTCGCTGAGTGGTACTTTGGCAAGCTTCGTCAGAAGATGGCTAAGGAATGGCAAGAGCAGTGGTGGCAAGGTGATACAGCTCGTACAGCTACTACTAAGGTTTATTTGAAGTCTATCGATGGTATCGAGAAGCAGCTTCATGAGAACAGTGGTGTAACAAAAGTATCAGGTGCTTCATTCACCGTTGATAATGCAATCGCACAAGTTGAGGCTATCATCATGAAGGGTCTTGAAGTAGCTGGTAATGCTGAGGTTGACACTGAGGGTTACAAGTTGTTCATGAACCACAATGACGTTCGAGTTCTTGAGGTTGCCCTTGGTAAGGTTTGCTGCCCAAATAGCACAAATCAAGTATTCGCTAACTGGGGTAGAGAGAATGGTCGTATCTACGTTATGGGCTTTGAAATCGTTCCAAGCTTAATCAGCGCAGGTAAAATGATTTTCGGTCCTGCTCGTAATTTGGTTGCAGGTTTCGATACTTACGACAGCCACATTGAGTATAAGCTCATCGATATGAGAGAGACAACTGGTGACAATATGTTCAGAGTACTTGCAATTTCTAACATTGCAGCTGGTATTATTCTCCCAGAGTTGTTCGTATTGTCAGAGTAATAAGGCTCATTTGTCTTACAATAATATATAATCAATCTAGATGCGGAGGGGTAACGTACTTCCATGTTACCCTTCCATTATCAAAGGAAAAATAAAAAATTAATTAAATACATAATATATTATGGCTAATTGTTCATTAAATAAAAACTTGCTTCGTAAGGACAGTTGTAACTATTCACTTCCAGAGGTAAAGGATATTTACATTGCAAACTTTAGTGATGTTACAGAAGCTCCAGTTGAGTATGATTGCGAAAGTGGAGTAACCGTAACTGGCATTACTCTTGCAACTGGTGCAACTTTCTATCACATTGAACCAGCAAAGAACTCTGTATCATTTACAGATGAGTTGGTAGTTGAGGATAACGGTAATAAGTATAGAACTCACACTATCACTTTCAACCTTAACGGAAAGTATGATAAGGATATGGTATGTCCAGTAGATGCTTTGGCACTTGGTCGTTTCTTCGTTGTTGTAGCAACAGCAGACGGTGAGTACCTTGCACTAGGTAGAGCTACTGGTCTTGAGGCTTCTGCACAGTCTGTAGCTGGTGGTGGTGATTCTAACGGTATCACTGTAACTCTTTCAGCTAACGTAACTGAAGCAGCAACTCCACTTAATGCAGCAGCTATTGCAGTAGTTAAGGGTTAATAAACTAATTTTAAATCAAATAAAAAAGAGAGTAGTTATTTGCTACTCTCTTTTTTTTTGTCTTTTCCTTTTATTGCTCATTTCTTTGACTTCATCAGCCCACATTGGACTTTCCAAATCTTTACCCATCTTCTGATATGTCTTGAAACGCCCATCTGCGCTGTCTTCCCTTACAATGTAGACATAACCGTTTTTTCTCTCAATGTACTCCATAATATTGTTTTGTATAAACATACCTTCAGAGCCATTTTAATATGTTTATTACAAAATGAAATAAAATGGCAGTAATTAATAGCTATTATTTATACCAGAAATATGAGAAAAGGGGCAATCAGCCTTGGATACCATCTTATCCGAACACTTGGAGCATAGATGGTGATGGTACGATGCCCATAGTTCTCAAAGAGCAAGATGACCCAAGCTGTTATCATCCAATATACAGATGGGTTCAAACCGAAGATACAATCTGTATAGATACAACTTCAATAGATGTTCGTACAACAAGTGGAGACCCATACTGTAATGGTTATGACAAGTATGTGGACACCACTACAGAACAGAGCTTTGATGGTGGAGTTACATGGGAATTTGTTAGTTCAAGTACAACATTGGTTGAAACAGACTCTGAATATTGCGGATATCATCCAACACCAGAAGTACAATATAGATGGACTGAGAGTGGAACAACTTGTGATAATGCAAACAAATACAAGAGATACATCAAGGAAGTTTCATATGATGGTGGTTATGTTTGGATTGTAGTTACACCACCTCAATATTCTGCTGGAACTCTTGTCGAAGCTGATTCTTATGATTGTGGATATAGAACATCTGCAACCACTTCTGCAACATATTGTTCAAATGCAAACCAATATGTGGATGTATATTCTCTTGTATCAAGAGATTATGGTACGACTTGGACAACAGCATCAACTTCAACAGAGCTTGTAGATTCTGATGTATATGAATGTGGATATAGAACTGGAACCACAAGTGGAGACCCATATTGTCAAGGTGATGATAAATATGTTGATGTTTACTACAGAGTATCTAGAGATTATGGTACGACTTGGATAACTGCATCCACAACTCCAACTCTTGTGGAAGTAGGTGGATGTGCAACACCAGAAGTGCAATACAGATGGACACCAAGCGGATGGACTTGTGTTGGATATGACAAATACCAGAACAATATCAAAGAACAGTCAACAGATGGTGGAGAGACTTGGACGGTGGTAATACCAGAAGAATATAGTGCAAGCACACTCATTGAATCTCAATCAACAGACTGTGGATATGTGCCACCAACAACAGATGGTAAGTTTAAGCTTACTCTGTCAGATTCAAGCATAGTTAGTGCTGCTTGTGATAGCACATCGAGCGTTACAAGAGGAGAAGTATCAAGTCAGTATAGTGGCACAGTTGTTTCAGCAGAAATTGGTGATTGTGTTACAAGCATTGGTGATTTTACTTTCAGCTATTGTAGTAGTTTAACAAGTGTAACTATATCTGATAGTATAACTACTATTAGCATGGCTGCTTTCCAAGGTTGTAGCAGTCTTGCAAGTATAACAATTCCTAATAGTGTAACTACTATTGGCACTTATGCTTTCAATCAATGTACAGGTCTTACAAGTGTAGATATTCCAAGTGGAGCTACTAGTATTGGTGCTAGTACTTTCAGAAGTTGTTCTAGTCTTACCAGTATAGACATTCCAAGTGGTGTTACAAGTATTGGCGGTGGCGCTTTCAATGGTTGTAGTGGTCTTGCAAGTATAACAGTAAATGTACAAAATCCTCCAACATTAGGTAGCAGAGCATTTGATGACACAAACAACTGTCCAATATATGTGCCTTGCGCAAGTGTAGAA
>Ga0326513_10001173_pt1 | contig 21339 bp, 20 predicted proteins | sample 2_2465_0518_D_FD_203654 | JGI IMG/M metagenome (GOLD analysis project Ga0326513, IMG submission 203654) | Bovine rumen microbial communities from UC Davis, California, United States - 2_2465_0518 | ecosystem: Host-associated > Mammals > Digestive system > Stomach > Rumen | place: USA... | reverse complement strand
ATTGTTTTAATGTAAGTATTGATGTAAAAATTAATATTTCATGTATGGTTTTTTAAAAATTTGAGTCGGAATTTAATTACTTTATTTTTATTAAATATTTTAATAACATTAAAACAATATATAAATATATATTTATAAGCAATTTATTTAAAAAATAGTATTTAAAGAAATTGACAATAATCTTCTCATATAGAATAAAAAAATTAAAAAACAAAAACAAAAAAACAAAAACAAACAAAAAATTAAAATTTAATAATTTAAAAAATTAATTCTTATGACTCAAATTTTTAAAAAACCATACATGAAATATTAATTTTTACATCAATACTTACATTAAAACAATTACTGTATTAAAATATTAAAATATTAATTTTTTTTTTATAATTTTAAATTTTTATTTTGTATAAAATGAACACATTAAACGAGATTTACTTCAACACTAAAACAAACAAAGAATTAAAACAATTTATAAAAGATAATAAGGAATTATTAACAGATAAGCAACACTTCAAAACATTAATTTATGATAGTTTAAGAGACTTAACAATCAATATTTTTACTATCAACACAGACAAACAAAACAAAATTTTTAATTTCGTTCATTCCTTATTCTTAGAACTTAAAAAATTATCAATTTTTGATAATTATGTTCAATATCAACTTGTTAAAAATGAAAATGAAAATTATAACGATATTATGTTTAAGCATATAAACTGGATATTCTTTTCAATCGATGACGGATTCAACATTTTAACACATCAACATAAAAAGGAATCTTTAAAAATATTGGATTCATGTATAGGAAAGAATTTAAGAAAATCAACAGAACCAACCGTTGAAGAATTACGAGAAATGAACAATAAAATTGATAATCTAATTTATGAAGATGATAACAACGAAGAATATTAAAACAAAATCATTAATTTTTTTGTTTGTTTTTATTAATTCCATATTGAAAATTTCAATATTTCATTTTATAAAATTCATATAAAATTTTATATTAAAATAAGTGTTATTTTTTCATTATTCAGAATATAAAGAAATATTTTAAAAATATCTATGTTAAAACGATAAAATTTATTTTGGCACCTTATATTTTCAAACACTCCAAGTTTTGGCACCTTAAATCTATGGTTTGGGGAGTTGATTTTTTCGACTCTACTTTCCTGTTTAAAATTCTATAGTTTGGGAGTTTGGAAAGTTGGCAACTTAAATTCTCCGTAAAAAGTAAATTTTATGAATTTTATACCATACATGAAAAAAGCATTTTTTAACCTATCTTGTCATTGGAACAAAGGGAGTTAAAAGAAATCGAAATTTTTAATTTGTTCATTGTTCCAAGTATTCCTAGTTCTATTTTTGTAAATTCTTTACATGATTTAACAATATTTTAAAATATGATATTTTATTTATTAAAATTTTATTTTATATTTTGTATTAAATGAACTACGGATACAGTGAAGAACAAGACAAAAAAGAATATGAACAAATGAAAGAACAAATTAAGAAAATACAAGGAAAAGACGCTGCAAGATATATTAAAGGAATGGAAAATTTTAGAGATTTAATTAAGAAAAACAAAAGAGAAATTAACAAAAAATATCAAAATATGACATTAAAAGAAAGACAAGAAAAGATAAAACAACAACCAGAAGTAATGAAAGAACGAATAAAAATTTTAAATCAATATCCATACATTAATAACTATTTTGAAGAGTTTAAAAAATATTTAACAAATATGCACGGTTATATTCCATTATGTGAAATGGTGATAAGTGATGAATTTAAGGTATTTACAATACAAACAACAAAGAAACAACCAATAGTTGTTATTAGTGGTTTAAGCAATACTTCGAGAGATTCAATTTATCATCATATAAAGGCATTATGTATAATGCCAAAAAATCACAAATTAACATTAAATGAATTTATTAAAGTTGAAAACGGAACAAAAGCAACAGAAGTGAAAGTAATAAACGAAGACCAGATGGTAACATATCAAACATATACCAAGAGCATTAACACAACAGGAAGAAGGTCGGGTTATAGTTTAGCAATTTCAAGAATTTAAAATTTTAATATTATTATTTTTTTATATCTTATTATTTTATATGATAATATTTTTTTTATTTATAAATGTCCGTTGAAATAGTTAAAACAATCTTAAAAGCAAGTTTAATTCCATTAAATAAAAGCGAGTTTAAGTTCATTGAATATAAGATCGACCTTAAAAAATTGTTTGGATTATGTGAAGTGTTTAACGTAGATATTAAAAATTTCGATGATATTTTAAAGAATAAAAGCAAATTAACACAACAACAAATAAACGAATTTTTAAACATCTCAACAGATGACATAGCTGGGTGTATAGATTCAAAAATAATAAATTCAACAGAATACAACAAAGAATTATTAAAGGAATTATTTAAAAAATTTGATTTTTCAACATCTGAATCGATAAACAGACAAACAAACAGTATTGATTTTATTAAATTATTTGAAGAAATCACACATAAAACAACCGAAAATTTGAATTTCTCAGAAGAAGGAAGCACAACAAATGAAGAAACAACACAAGAAGAAAGCAGCACGGAAGACAACGAAACAGATAAAACCGAGAATAAAAACAACGGTATTAAGTATTTAATTTTATTGTTTAGAGAATTAGGGATTATATCAAAAGATAAGAGAACAAGCAAGATAAACCCGGAATTCACAAAATATTTTATTAAATATAACCAAGATATTAAACCAATTTTAAACGAAATTCAAATTGATTTTGATTATTTCGAACCTAAAAAAACAAATGGAAGAATAATAAGACCGTTAAAACTTTTGAAAGTTATAAACGAACAATCACCAAATCGAAAAAATACAACTAAAAAAGAACTTTTAGAAGAGTTAATCGCATCGGATTTTATAGAAATATCAAAACAAGACAGACAGACATACTACTACATAAAAAAAGGACTTACCGATGATTTTCATAAATGGTTGTTAAAAACATACTTTTAATTTAATAATTATTTTTTTATTATTTTATTTTATTATATTATTATTTTAATTTTTTATTTTAGTAAATGGAACACACACAAGTAAAGAATTTAATTTTTATGAGATTACACAAACCAACAAAACAAGAAAAAGAGAATTTAAAAACATTTTGTTTAATTAATACCGGATACGCATTATCAACAAAACAAAGAAAACAACTCGCAAAAGACATAGCAAACGAAGACAAAACAACATTATATAACGTTGAGGGATGCGAATATTTAGACAATGAACATTATTACAACGATAAAAATTTATCTCGTTTTTATGTTGATTTTGATTTCCATACAGAAGAAGAAGCACCAAAAACATTAAATGAACTTTTAACAAACATAGATGAACCATTTAAAACAATCTTCGGTGATGACTATCTTGTCTGTGTTTCTGGTTATTCTAATAATAAAGAATATTTAAAAAATTTGATGATAAACAAAGAAGAAATAAAACATAAATATTTAATTCAATACAAGAAAGAAACACAAAAAATTTTGTCTCTTCATCTTATAGTGTTAAATAAATTCATGAGTGGTGATGATTTAATCGAATCGGGTAAGATATTAAAAGAACTTTTAAAGAATTCAAAATTTAAAATTGATAATTCAGTATATAAAAAGGATAAGAAATCCGATCAATTGTTCAGACTTACAATTTTTAAAAAATCAGATAAAAAAGGAATAATTAACAACAATATTAATATCGATGATAAAAGATTTGAAAAGATAACATTTAAAACTATTTTATTTAATACCGCTGTTTGTTATTTCAATATATCAGAAGATATCCAACAATATCACCTCCCACAAATTCAACACATTCCACAAACAACACAAACAACACAAACAACACAACAACTACCAGTGAATCAACCAAACACCGAAACAGATGATGAACTAATGAACATTATAAAAGAAAGAGACACCAAAGCATTTAACGAAAAATACTCATTATTCGATTTTTGTGAAGCAGATGGATCACTCACAATGAAACAATTACTCTACAGCCTTTCAGATAATAACGAATTACCAATAACTGAAAAGATATTTTTAAAGGAGTTAAAAATTTGGTTTGATAAAACAGAACATTCAACATATAAAACATTTGAAGGATTTTTAAAATTTATAGATGTTAAACCAAACTTAAAAGCATTAGAAGTTGATAAAATGTTCTTAAAACTAAATTCATTAGCAAAACAAAACATTTTAAAAGAACTCTTACCAGCATTGGATTTAATCAAAAATGTTAAATTATTACAAAATAAAATAAAGAAAGACAAAGCACCAACAAAGGAAGATAAGAAAAGATTAATTTTAAAATTAAATTCATTTATTGATAAATCAAAAATAATGCCAACAGATAAACCAGACTTTGATGATATAACAACACCCGAGTTAATTAATTTTATTTATGAATTTATCAACACAGATACAGTACAACAATTTTTGAAACCTTTAAGCGTTCAACGTGTAAAATTAGAACTTTACGAAAATAAATTAAATACAATTAAAGACAAATTTTTAAAGTCTCGTTTTATTCACTTTTCAGAATTTTCAGACCTTCCACAACTTCAAATAGCATACATTGAAGACATAAGCAAATTTTATTTTAAGGATAAAACGATAGCAGAAGATACGTTAAAACGTAAAAAAATAGACACAACACAAGATTTTCCAATGTTTGATAGTGTTTTATCATTACAACAAAAGAAATATAAATATAAGGGTAAGATATCAACAAATAAACTCGATGTTGAAAAATGGATGGATATTTTTAAGCAGTCTTTCGACTCTCAAGATATGTTTATATGGTATATGTCATGGTTTCATCATAAATTTAATAATAAATTAATTAATAAAAATATATTAAACATAGGGGATAAAAACTGTTTGAAAACTTCATTTATTGAATATTTCTCATTAATGTTCGATATTAGAAAAGCAACAGCAAGACAAGTTATCGGACAATTTAACGGAACAATTATTGAGGGTAAAATTGTTTTTATTGATGAAATACAAGATTTATCGGAAAAAGATAAAACAGACTTTATCCAATTCGTTAAAAATAATACTTCAACAGACATCGTAAGTGGTGAAAAGAAATTCGAAAACGTAGAAACTAACAAGGAAAAAACTTTCGACATGATTATGAACACCAATATTTGGTCATTACCAAACGAGTTATTTTCATCAGAAGAAGCCGATAAAATGTTGAAACGTATTAAAATCATTAAAAGAAAAGAACTACCAATAGCAATTTTAAAAGATACTGACAAATTTCCAGATATTCAAAAAGATGTAGGATATAAATATCAATTATATAAATTTATCAAAAATTGGGGTTTTAAAGATATTAAACCAATATCAGAAAATGACATGAGATTGGATGAAACACCAACAGCATTTGAAAAAATGTATAAAGATATTAACACACAAGAATCACCAAAACTTGATAGTTTTACTTTTTCAGAAGAATTAAAACAAGGTAAAATAATTAAATTATCAAAAGATGGACGTTATTATATTTTCACATTTACAGAATTTAAGCAATATTTCGAACAACACAGAAACGAACAAATTGAAGTGAATATAAGAACAAAGAAAGGAAAAGAAAATTTAATGGTATATTTAAATAAATACGGTATAAATTTCGATTCAAAATCCAGATTTGACAAAAAAGAAGATGTTGATAGATTCATAGAACATTTTACAGATTTTAAAACATATGAAGAAATAACAACACAACAAACAAACGAAGAAGAAGAACAAACAACACAATAAACACATTAATTATTTTTTTATTATTATTTTATTAATAAATTATTTTTTGAAAGTTTCAAGAATATAAAGTGCCAACTATAGAAAATTTAATTGAATTTATATTAACTTAAAATAAAATATTTTATTCACTCTTTCAAACTTATCATTGAATCAAAGACAAAATAGACTAGAAGGCGCGATTTTTATGTAAGAATTTTTAAATTCCCAAATTTACTTTTTTCGGAGATTTAGAACTTGCCAACTGCCAAACTCCCAAACTATAGAAATTAAACACAAAAAGTAGGGGCAAAAAATTTAAGTTCCCAAACCATAGATTTAAGGTGCCAAAACTTGGAGTGTTTGAAAATATAAGGTGCCAAAATATATTTAATGTTTTAACACAAGAAAAAATTAAAATTTTCTATTGCTTTTAATTTAATATTTTTTGTTATTACTTTTTAATTAAATTTATAGTATATTTAAAAAATACATAAATAAAATATATTATTTTAAAATATCACTATCAAAAACCACATAATTATTATTAAAAATTATAGATTCATCTTTTTCTTGGTCATTAATCAATATTAACGGTTGGTGTCCATCTTGGTGTCTTAGTGTATTATATACATAATCACCCATTGTTTTCGTAAATTCTCCAGTAAAACTTCTACGAACACAGGCATTAAATGAATCTCTGGACATGTATTTTGTAAATAAAATCATTACATTAATATTTGAAGATATGCTAGGGGATATATGGTTATATACTTGACATAACAAGAAGATATCACAGTTTGCTCTGCTTGCTTGTGTTAAATATGCGTTTATTTGTTTTTTGTCATCTTTTGAAGTTAGGACATTTATAAAATCGTCTAAAATTAAACATACTTTTTTATCTCCTGCTATTCTTTGAAGTTCTGTAATAGTTGGCAACATTTCTGAACGTATATCCATAAAAATAAAATATTTACTTAGTTCTGGGTCTTCTTTTATCGTTTTTAAGTATCCAGAATTGAAGGTTTCCGTAGGTGCTAAATATAAAATTTGTGAATAATATTTTAAATATTGAAATACATAATTTAACATAAATGTAGTTTTACCTGAACCACTTGAACCACATACTAACGCACGAACATGATAAACATTAAAGAACGGATTTGGCTTTCTTAATTCGTTCTTGTTTAACTTGCTTAAATTAATCGTTTTAAGTATTTGTTGTCGTTGCTTAAATTCCATATGTTTTATTAATAAAATAAGTTAATAATTATTATTTTTTTTATTAAATGTCTTGTGGAAGATTATTAACTAAAAGAAATTACATCGACAGAAAATTAAAAGAGATTGAAAACGAACTATTAGATAGGGGATGGATAGAAGAAGGATGGGATGCTGAAGTTGAAGAAACAAACGAAGATGATGAACCTATTGAATCTGCCGGAGCATTACTTCCATACCGTGATGAAGTTAATAAAAAATTGGACTTCTTTGAATCAGTAGTCAGGGAGAATTCAAGACCAACAACAACACCACAGTTTAACAACACACCACAACGAACCACACCACAATTTAACACATCAACACCTAACAACATTAAGTATACACAAAACGAGTTAAAGAATAATTTAAGTAGTCAATTTAATAGTTTATTTTAATTAATATTAATTTAAAATTTATATTTATTTTTTTATAAATGTCCGTTGAAGAATCAAAAAAAATTGAAAAAAACAAAAAATCAACAACTAAACAAATAAGCATTTTTAAAGGAATCACTGCTATGCCATACAGGGGTAGTAAATGGAAATTTAGAAATCAAATTTATGAAGGATTAAAGGGTATTAAATTTGATGATGATTTAAAAATTTATGATTTATTCGGAGGTAGTGGAGCATTAAGTATTATCTTTAAATGTATATTACCAAAAGCAAAAATAATACTTAACGACTATGACCAAATCATAGAAAAAGACGGAAAAAATAAAGTTGATGAAAGTTTAATATTAGCAAATAACGTATTAAATGAATTAAAGGCCATTTTAAAACCTGAAGATTTAGAAAAAGATAAAATTAAAAACGAACAAAAAGTCCATAAAATATTGGATAAATACAAAGAACAACTCGACGAAGATGTTATAGCCAGACAAATTGTATCAGCAAATATTAATTTTAATGGTAGATATGAATTAAGATCATCTAGTTATTGGAATAGATTCAAAAAAACAGATTACGACATGTATTACCATAATTTCGAAGGTATAAAAATTATTCACAAAGATTACCAAGAAATTTTAAACGATAAAGAAATACAAGAAGATAAAACAGAAAAATTATTTTTATTAGACCCACCGTATTTATATACTGAAACAACAGGTTATAATATGGCATATTGGAAATTATCAAAATATTTATATATGTTGATATATATTTTTAAACATCCACAATATAAATTTATATTATTCGAGGGTAAAAAATCATGTCTCGATGATGTATTTGAATTTTTCCAAGAATTAGAAACCATAAAAATAAATTATAAACGTGTCCCAATTTCAAAGCAAGAATTCATGATTTTAATAAATTTTGATTAATGGTTAATAGGGTTATTTTTTTTAATTAAATGTGGAGATTATCAAACGTTAATAATTTAAATGAATATCTTAAAAAGACTGAAGCAGAGCAAATTTATATGAAAAAAATTAATAGTATAAACATGTCATTTACTAGCATTTTAACAAGTATCGCATCCATAGTTTCAACGTATGACTATCAATTTTCAACACTCAACCAACGTGTTTATAATATAGAAGTTAATACAGCAACATTGGATTCTATCATTGGAAGTATTGAATCCAATACAAACAGCATGTATCTTGAAGTTCAAGATATAAGTGGTATTTTAACAGCATATACAGACAATTATGAAACATATACACTCAACAATGATAGTGAAATAGATTTAATTAAATCAAACACTAACGTTTTAGATTCAAACACTTCAGCGTTATATGATTCATTAACTAACATGACATTCCCAACACAAGCAGAAGTTTATAATTACTGGAAAGAATTCGGAAAATATACACAATTATCATACGCAGATTATCAAAACAGTTATACGGTTTTAGACAATGAACAATTTACATATACAGATAATATTTCAAACTTTTCAATAGAATCAAATAAAGGTTCATATGTATTTTGTAGCAATGTATTAACACAAAATTCATTTAATTTTAATTATGAACTTGATAGACTTGGATTAGTCCCTGCCAATGATAGTTGTAATCCAATTGGAACAGCAAGATATTTAGATGTTAAATTAAATGATACAATTTCATCATTTACATTTTCAGGAAAATATTTAACAGTTAGTTTTTACAATGACAACTCAAACAATAACTTTAACTATCTCATGTGGAAAGGAGCAACTAATCCAGTAATAGATTTTACACATTTTAAACCAAATGCCGACACTTTACATATAACAGCAAGTAGAGCAGCAACAATTCAAAATTTAAATAATAAATGGTTAGATTATCATAACAAAAATTATAAAGCAACATTTGAAAATTGTTCAGGTCTTAGTTTTGTTTTTGATTCAAATAGAAACTCACAAGGATTGGACAGTTATTTTGGTATGATGACAATTGACAATTCAGTTTTGTTAAGTGTTAAAAATGATTTCACCCCTACTTCTCTTTATATGGCTGGAGATTTAAGAATTCCATCAATAGATATCTATAATGATAAATGTATAAAATTCGGTTATGGTAATTTCTCTTCAGATGTTAATATTTTCAATTATGGAACATTAGACACTAACACATTAGAACGATTTACAGATAGAACACGTTATTATGACACATTCCAAAATTTCACAATTTCAAATATTGGTAATTCAACTTTTACACAAGATTCATTTTGTATTTCATGTATGAATATATTAACAAATTTGAAATTATATGATTTTCAAAATTTAACATTCTCATTAGCAACTGGTAATTATTTAAGTTTCTCAGACTCAAAACAAAATTATAATAACATATCATTTAATCGTTGTAGTTTTACAAATGTTGATATGGTTGTAAGTCTTAACAGTATATTAAATTTGTCAGGTATTAGTTGTAATGAACTTAAAGCAAGTCTTAAAGGTGGTAATCATGGTTTAATGTGTAATAATTTAACAGCAAGTAAATTATATTTAACAGGAAATAATTCACCTACAATATACAGTTTTAACAATCCAACAGCAACAGTGGATATTGGTTTAGGATTGTTAAAAATCGATTATATGACAGCAGATAAATTAAATGTTGAAGGTGGTGTGAATATAGATGTTGGTGTATTTAATTCTGTTTATTGGAATGGAAGAAATGGTATTGCCTTATATGGACCATGGAAATATGTATGGTTTAATGATATAACATTACAAAACGAAAACATAATTTTCGGTAGTATGTTAAATTATGATAGTGCCTTTTTCCATACACCAATTAATTTATCATATCAAGGAATTAATAACGCAATGAATCATCCTGATGTAGCATTAACACATAAAAACGTATTTGTTGATAACGCAATAACTACAACATTAAATTTAAGACTTACAGGAAACAATACATCAAAACAAATTGATATTGATTGGATAAACAACCAAAAGAGTATTGTTGGAGTTGATTGTAGAGGTTGGAAATCTTCAAATGTTGTTGGATTTGGAAAACCTAGCAAATACTTATTTAATTTGATAGCAAGTGAAAGAGGAGCAGAAGTAGTTAATTTTTCAATGACTGTTGATGATACAAATGAATGGGAACCATATAAAGAATACTTTAACCCATTCGGAAATCATAATGTCGCACGTATTGAATTATGTGAAACTATTTAACAAAAAAATAAGTTAATTAAATATTTAATAAATCATTTTTTTCAAATTGTTTATTTAAATATATTTCAAACAATGATGAATCACATGAACATCTAACACAATTTTCAAAATTTGTTTTTGGAAAATCACAAATGTCTATTATTTCAATTAATTTAATATATTCAAGTCTCATTTTTTCATAATCCTCATTTTCGTAAAATAAATCATTGACTAACATTTTTTTATTATATTCTATAAGTTGATTTAATGTTTCAATGATTTTATCATAATTATATTTTACTTTTAAATTATCTAATCCTTTAAATCTTTCAATTTCTGAATTTAATAAATTTTTATTATAAAAATATAAATTTAATAAAGATGCCCTATTAATTGATAATTTAGTTAATTCATTATTTTCACTGTTTTCAAATAATAATTTAGTAGAGTTTAAATAATAATCATATAATTCTTTTTTTGTTAATTTACTTTTATCTGTGTTTATATATTTTGTTAATTCATCATACAATAAATTAAAATCTTTATTATCTTTTGTCAATGTTGCTCTATAAATTAATAAACGTTTATCTATCATTTTATATAAAAAAAATATTTTTTTTTGTTTATTCAAATGATAAAAGTTATCGTTGAATATAAAGGAAGTATAACAAAAAAATACTTTAAATCTGGTGATGATAAAGTGTTTAAAAAAATATATATTCTCATAACTGATAAAAGAAATTTATATAATCATAATTATCATTTTATATGTGATTTAAAAACTGGTGGAGTATCAATTCCTTCAACATCATTAGTTCCAAAAGAATCTAGTATTATATATATTAATTTTAAAAACAACACAGATACAAAAACTTTTAGAATTCCTATTCATTCAATTTATTCTTTGGGTCAAGATTTACCAACAACTTTAAGATTAAGTATTGACTTTAATGTTTGAGTTATAAAATATTTTTTGTGTGTTTTCAATATCATAAATTTTTTCTAATAGTTTTTTATTATTATACAAACGACTAGTTTTATTTTCATCTGTTTTTAAAAACATTGATTTTTTCTCGTTATTAATTATTAATTGGAAATTTTTATTTTTTCCAGAATTCATTTTTTAAAAATAAAAATATTTTTTTTATTTTATATAAATGTCCGTTGGAAGAAAATATCTTTGCGATATGTTTAAAATTGATGACCAAACAAACAAACAACTTATAAATTTAAATTATAACAATAAAGACGATACCATTACATATTTTGAAAAACTTTTTAATATTATACATAAAGACATTATAAATGAATCAAAGAATAGATACGCAGAATATGTTGTAAAACGTAAAGAATTAAGAAAAAAATTAAAAAAACTTATTAAAAATAAAAACAATTATCAATATAAATATTATGTTATTATGTTGAGTGATATTGAAAAAGAAATAGATAAACACGAACGTGAATATTATGATATATTTGATGATAAATATAGAAGGTTAGGAAAAGCAAAATTTTTATTAGATGAACGATATTATGATAACGAAAAATTAATTAAAAAATTAGATAAACTTAGAAAAAAATTACCTTATAGACTTTAATAATTTATTTATGTGTAAAATCAATTATTTTTTGAAGTGTTAAATTATCAGTTTTTATTTTAAATTCATAACTTTTAAATCCATTTTTAATTTCATTATGTGTATCTTCATATGAATGAGTTAATGCTATTATATCATAATATTTTCTTACGTTTGGTATCTTATTCGTAAATTTGAAATAAATATAATAACCGAACAAACAAGTGCTACGACTCAAAAATTGAGAGTTAAAAATATAATACAATAATTCGTCATATTGTTTATTTTTTATTAATTCGATTGAATGATTTTTTATTTTTTCATATTCATAATTTGTTGTTTTAAAGTAAATTCCTTTATCATCTTTTTCTATCGTTGTCTTAAATCCTGGTTGGTTATCGTGTTTTATTTCTGTTAAATTATCAGGTGGAATATTTGGTAAATCCAACGTATATCTTAAATTTGGTATAAGTCCATCAGGATTATTAAAATATATATATGTTATTAAATTAGATTCTGAAGAATTAACAGATACAATTTTTGAATAAAATAATTTTTCATAATTTAAAAACACTTTTAAACAATTTTCAAATGATAAATCGTAGTTGTAAGAACATAAAACATAAAAAGATTTTTTAAATATTTCATTATCATAATTATATGGTAATATAAAAGAATCTCCGAATGTCTTATCATAAATTAATTCATTGTTTAATGGTGTTGTGCTTTTAACTGATAAATTTAATAATGGTGCTTTATAGTATTGTTTTAAAAATTTAAAATTGAATTCGTTATTTTTGGCATTCTCATAAATGTCATCTTCGTATGAATAAGATAACAAAGTACAATTTTTTATATCATCAAATATTTTATTAAAATGTTCATCTGTTGTTTTTTGATTATTGAAAATTAACATTTCATTTAATATTTTATTGTTATCAATTTTTTTAATATCAACAAGAGCATAAAGCCCTTCATAAAATAAAAATCTATTTAATAACATATTTGTGTCATTATCTTTTTTTTCTCGTATAAATTCGATTAAGTCCAAAATAATATCCTTTTTATGAATAACTGTTAGATAATTTAAAAATACTTTGAATAATTCATTATTTAACATTAAGGCATTAAAAACATGTGGATTTTTAAAAATTGTTTCTAAATTTAATTTTGTGTTTATGTGTAATAAATCAATTATCGTTGATTTAATTTTATCTTCAACGTCCATTTAATAAAAAAAATAAAACAAATTTTATTTATTTTAATTGTTCTAATAATTCGTCGATTCTTGTGAGTGTTTTATCAGTCCAACCCAAAGCATAATGTTGCCTACGAATATTGTATCCACTTGATTTTTTTAATTGTGTTAATAATTCGTCGATTCTTGTGAGTGTTTTATCAGTCCAACCTGAAGAGAATAATTTTAAACGTCCTTCTGCTTCTAATCCATCATCAATCATTGGATTTATATAACCATTATAAATTGTTCGTTGTGTTTCATTTCCTGTATTATTTTCTTCATCATATTTTTTTGCGTTTTCCATTGCTTTAGTAAAATATTCATAACGGTCAAAATTTTCGTTTGTTTTATCGTTTTGATCTTCTTTCCATAATTTATCTGCCATATTTTTTATTTTTTGTTGATTTCGTTCTTTTATTTCTTGTTTTTCTTTTGCTTCTTTTTGTTTTTGTTCTTCTTCTAATTTATCGATATGAGCTTCATCTATTGGTTTAGGTTTTTGTTCTTCTTCTAATTTATCGAGATGAGCTTCATTTATTGATTTAGGTTTTTGTTCTTTTATTGGTTTAGGATATGATTCATCTTCATCGTTTGATGATGTAGATGAAACAGTTGTTGCTTTGGAGTTTTTGTCGTCGTTTGGTTTTTTAACTTCCATTTCATTTGTATCGTTTGGGTCTTTTTCTTGTTTGTCTCCATTATAATCATCATCTGATGAATCACTATCTTGTGTTGAATCATTTGAGTCCATTAAATCAATTAATTCATTTTTTACGTTTCTCTCTGTATCTGACATTCTCACATATTCCTTAAAATCTTTTATTGTTTGTTCAAAAGTTTTATCATTCCAATATGTGTTTTTATTCTTTATTTGTATTTGTTTGACTTCATTACCTACTTTTTCAATTTTATAAATTAAATGAGTGTCTGTAAATATCACTTCATCATTTGGAGAACCAGTCCATCCATCAAATAAATTAATTGTTATTTTATAAGGGTTTTCTATAGGGTCGGAAATTAATAAATATTTAATTATAGCATAAATTTTTGGTGTTATAATTTTTAAATAATCTTTAAAATTTTCTTTTTTGTCTATTATTTTAAATCCTTTAATATTTAATATATATAATATTCTATTTTTAACTGAAAACGACATTATTTTATCCTTTTCTTCTCCACTTTTTTTATGTTTTGACCATATGTTAAAATTTAAATATTTTTCATTTTTATTATAATCTGTAAAAATTGATTTAAATTTTCCAATATTGTTGTTAAAATATTTACGTTTTAATTCAGAATAAATTTTCAAAAGAGTTAATATTTTCATAAAATTAATTCCATCAAAAACTGGACGTCTAACACTATAAACCAATGATGCCAAATTTTTATATGGTGAATGTCTTTTTAAATTTTCAATTTCTTCTTGTGTAATATAATTTTGATCAGCATATTTCCATGGTTCATTTAATAAATTACCTAATTGTTGTTGTATAAAAACGTTATCACTTTTAATAATTTTAGTTCCAAAATAAAATTTTAAATATAAGAATGGGTCAGTTTTTATATTTGGGTCTTTTTTCAATCTTTCAAACATTAATTTAAATTCTTTCTTCATATTGTTTTTTTCAACTTCGTCTCTGTTGAAGGTATCAATTGTTTTTGAATCTGGGAATGCTTCAAGTTTTCGTAATTCATCATTTGATAATTTAAATTTATTTATAAAATTGTCGATAATTTGAGTGGATACTTTAGGTTCATATAATTCTCTCATTGCTTCATATTCTGCTTTAATATCTGCGTTTTTAAGTTGTTGATGAACAACTACAGGTTCATTTTTAAATTTTAAATACTTTTCGATAATTTCATCACTTCTTAATTTGTTGTCATTATCAACAAGTTGATCAACGTCTTCAGTGTCTAGAACGTAATGCTTTTGGTTTCTTTTATCGAATAAAATAACATTATCATTATTTGCTGATAATTCATACATTTAAAAGATTAAAAAAAATATAAAATCACCATAGTAATAAAATAATATTAAAGATACTTTTTAATCGTATTCATCGTATAACTCTTGTAATTGTTTTAAATTTTTAATGTTGGGATTTGTTGGAATGTATCCTGCTGTTCGAGTTCTTCCTGTTGTGTTTGCTAATGGATAAATATAACCACGTGCTTTTCTGTTCTTAAATATGTGTTGTCCAAGTTTTGTAATTCCTTGAATTGCTAATGGTGCTAATGCTGAAATTATAGGTATAAGTGCTGGGAATCCTGCTAAATTATTTTTTGTGTCTTCATAGTCTTCACTTGATAATGAACCTGATGCTCTGTAAGTTTCTTTATCTTTTATAATAATCGGAATATAAACTGGATAAATACATTTTGAATTTCCTTTAATTGGAACATAAACGACCTCTGAGTTATTCATTTAATAAAAAATAAATTACTTTTACATTAATTTTTTATTTAAGATTAACGTTTTTCTCTGTTGTTGATGCAGTCAAAATGTGTTTAACTAAACATGTTCCATCCTTGTTATAAACCAAAACATCAGAACCAAGGAATATTGCCAATAAGTTTGTAGTTGTTTTATTGTTTCCTTGTGTTCTATCACCTTTTCCAACATTACCAAAATGTAATGGATTATATGGTGGTACCCATTGTGCGAATTGTAATGTTACAAATATTCTTGTATTTGGTGGAATGTTTGTTCCTACCAAATCGATTGGAATTATACAATAATCTTTTAAATATGTTGAATAATCCAAACCATTTTCTGGGTCTTTTCCAAACAAAAGTCTTAATTGTTTATATTGAGCATATGCTTCTCTATAGTCTAAAATTGAAGCTGATGTTACTCCATTTGTTACATCGTATGATTTATCCATTACATTTGGATTATAATAATCGAGTGATGTTCCTTGGAAGTCGTAGGTGTAAATGTTAGAATTTGAAGTATTTGAAATTCTGATATATCTCAATCCTCCAAAGTTATAAGAATTTGAATTTGAACCATACCATGATTGTTGTATTGTATCATTTCCTGCTGCAGTTGCTGGAATTTGTCTTACAACATTAATATCGCATGATGTTGAAAGTGGTTGTAATGCGTTTGGACATTTTGGAAGTGCTAAAAGTATTGCTTTTGTATCGTAATTTACTGTAAGTGGTAAAACTATATTTTGTTCTGCTCCTGGTGTGAAATCATAAAGTGGTGTTAAGTTTGTAGATTGAACACCATAAATTGTTTCAATGTCTTTTTGGTAATAACTCAACAATTGATTTTTTGCTGTATCTGTTAAAAGATAACTATAAGCAACGAGTTCGAATTTTCTCATTTTTGATACTTCTAATGTTGTTTGGAATCCTGATCCATATGACATAATATTTGCGATTAAATTAGATGTAGCACTTCTTTGTAATGTAATATTAACTTCTCTATTGAATACATAATCCAATGTATCGACAGTATAATTAAATAAATCGGATAAGTATAATTTACATCTAAATGGAATATCAGCTCCTGGTTGTGCAGTAAATATTGGAATAACTGAAGAATATGGATTAACAAAACCATCGTCATCTCCATATGTTGCCATTTCTACTTCAACGTGCCCTTCTGCTGTACCATTAATGTTTACGTTACTCATGTTTGTGGTGATGTCTCCTGTAATTGTTGATTTATAACATATCATAACACCGTAACCTACATCATCAAAATCAATAACAAAATAATTTGATTCTATCTTATTTGTTCCATCATCTAAAATTTTTTTACTTGTTGGTGCCTCTCCTAAATCTTTATATACAAATGTCATACCAGCAAATTGTGGTAAATTATGAGGAACTGGATTTTGAGGGTCATGATTATCAAGTGTTGAAAGATAACAATATGTATTTCCGGCATTGTAATTTTGTGATGGATAAAAACTACCAGCAGGAATATTTGGTTTATCCCATGAGGAATTATTATTTGGTTTAATTTGATTTAAAACAAATTCTCTGTCTGAAACTGTTTTATTTAACAAATCGAATTTATCAAACTTCAAGGCAGCTTGCATGTTAGCATCAATTCCTGGATTTTGATTTTGAGCAATAACTGCTCCACCTAGTGATAAAGTTGCTTGTTGGAATAATGACAAAATAAACAAATTACCGAGTTTTATATGTTTTGTGAATAAAGCAGCAAGTCCATCTGGAACTTTTAATGTTCCAGCAATATTGAAATATGCTTGACTTAAATCAAACACACATTGAGTATTTGGATTAATTACAAAAGAATATGGAGTGGATGCTGAATTTTGGAAGGAATCAGTGACAATTCCTGAATTTAATGCGGTTATGACACTCTTGACTTTTTGCATTGTTGCTTTTGGGAAATTAAATTTTTGTTTTGGCATAAATTGGTTGTATTGTTCAGCAGGTATGCTTGAGGTTTCTGTAATCTCTACCATTTAAGAAAAAAAAAATTATTGAATTATCAGAAACGAAAAATAAGATTTTTTTTAATTTTTAAATGAATCGTATGTTATGTGATAACATTATTATTAAGACAAAGACATTACCACTGTATGAACATAATGGGATATATAATTTAAAAAAGAGAAAATTTAAACAGATGAAAAACTTACATGAGTTCAACATGAATACATCAGTATTGACAAATAAAATTAAGGCAGGTAGTCTTTGGAGTGGTATTAAAAAATTCTTCAAGAAAGGTAAAAAATTCGCAAAAGATGCCTTTAACTTTATCGATAACTCACCAATTTTATCAACTGTGAAAGATGTAGCATCCGACATTATCCAAGAAAAAACAGGAATTAATCCAAATGATTATTATGATATTGGTAAGAACATCGTAAATTCATCAAACAAAGAATTAAAAGACGCATCAACAAAAGCAGTTGTTGATACAATTAAAAACGTATCAGACAGAAGAAAGGAAAGAAAGAAGACAGGTAAAAAATCAAATACACGTGAAGAAATTAAGAATATTATGACAGATTATAAAAACAATTTAATTAATCAAATCCCAGACCAAAAACAACGAATTACTACTAACTTTGATATTTTCTCATCTGGAATTTGTGAAGGAGGAGGTGCTCCATTGTCTGCTTTTAAACCAACACTTTGGAAGAAATGGGGGCCAATGTTTTTAATGGCAGATAGAGCAACAGGAAAATGTGGAAGTGTAGAATCTGATTTATTAAAAACTAAATACGGTTTAACTCGTTTAGTATTACCAAAAACATTAAAAGATTTATTAGGAAAGAATTTTAAAATAGCATCAAAACCTAATTCATCAAATGGTAGATTATACATGGGAAGAGGAGAAGAAGAAGCATCAGGAAAAAAGAAAAATGAGAAATATATGAAATTATTAGCATCATTGAAAAAATAAATATTGTTTTAAAATTATTTTTTTTATTTTATAAATGTCCGTTGAAGAAATATTCCAAAAGCAAATTAACGAATTACAAGCATTAAAAGATAGTTTAACAAAAGACATCTCAATTAATGACCAAACTATAAATAATTACTTGAAAAAATTAAATGAATATATCGCAAAAATAACAGAAATCAATAATAAAGAAGATGTGTCATTAATGGATAAAATCAAAGAAATTAAGAAATTGAAATGTCCAAATATTGTCGATGAGTGTTTTAATTATGATTTAATATTTTTGAAATTATGTGAAAAGAATATTAAATTAACAAAAAAGCAAATAAAATCAATGATGAAAAAGACAATTTAATACATTCATAAACAATTTTAAAATTTATATTTTTTTGTGAAAATAAAATAAATAACGTATCTTGTAATTGTTTTAATGTGAAGATGATTAAAAAAATGATGATTTAATAATGAAATGTCGAAATATAAAATACCATATATTTTTTATTAAAAAGTAATAACAAAACACATTGAATTTAAAATCATATAAAATTTTAATTTTTTCCTATGGTAAAACATTAAATATATTTTTGGCACCTTAGATTTTTAAACGGCATAGATTTTGGCACCTTAAATCTATGATTTGGGAACTTGTTTTTTTTGATACTACTTTTTTAATTAAATTCCTATGGTTTGGGAGTTTGGCAGTTGGCAGCTTCCAAATCTCCGAAAAAAGTAAATTGGGGAAATTAAAAAAACTTACATGAAAAACGCATTTTTTAGTCTATCTTGTCATTGATTCAATGATAAGTTTGAAAGAGTGAATAAAATATTTTATTTTATAACCATTACTTTTTAATTAAATTTTCTATAGTTGGCACTTTAGATTCTTGAAACTTTCAAAAAGTTTTGAAAAAATAAAATAAGATATAATCATTGTTTTAATGTAAGAATTGATTTTTTACTTGTTAATTCTTTTACGTTTTATTGCTATTTTAACTGAAAAATCAGGTGTTCCACCTTCTAATAATTTTAATGAATTATTGTTTTCATCGATGAGTTTAAACTGAAAATTTGTTATACTTGGGACATTATTAATTGGAAAATCTAATGGTTGAAGTGCTACATATTCCACCATTGAATAAGGGTCGGCAACTGATGAAATGACATAAAGTGCTGAACTAGTTGAAACTCCATCGTCATCACCATAAAGTGAAACTAAACCAGGAATTGATGAAGATGTTAATAAAACGTTGTTATATGTTTGAATTCTAAATGCTTTACTACTTTGATAGTATTGATTATTTGAATCGAATAATAAATTATTTGTTAAATCAAAACGGAATAAATCATTGTTTAATATTAAATTTGATGAGTTTATTATTTCTATCGAATCGATATTTAAAGTTGTTGCGTCTGTTGTATTATAAAATATTTCTGTTCTTTCTGTTATTGGATTTATAACAAAACTTAATGGTTGATAATCAACACCTGTAACAGTTTGAAGGAAATAAGAATTTAATAAATTTATTATATCCGTTGTGTCATAAATTCCTGCTGTTATGTCTTTGTGATATGTTGATGTTATTCCTGAAACTGTTATTTTGTAATCAAATGATAAATGGTCGTATATGTTAGGGGAACAGTTAAGAAATGAGAAAGAATACAACGACAAATAATAGTTGTAATTATTGGCATCTAATACAATTGGAACTTGTGAGATTTCATTTATTTCAAAACCTGTATCAGATTTAAGAAAAACATTCGCGACAGTTTCCATTTAAAAGTTAAAAAATTACTTTGTTTTAATTGTATAAAATGAAAGGAATGAGCACCGGGGAGGATTTAATTGAAGTGTGGAATAAATTCAGAAGTGAGAAAGAGGAGAAATTAATGGTGAATTGGGAATTTTCCGACATTAAATCAAGGAGTGATGGATATGTTTATATTCAAAACTTAAGAAGTTTATACAATAAGAATGTTCCAGGTCATTGGGTAGCATGTGTTAGAGAAGGAAGTATTATTTATTATTATGATCCGTTTGGGTGTATATTAACAAAACGAGGAGTTGAAAAGTTTAAAAACTGTTCTTTTATTTATGAGTCATTAACACACGATCAGTCATTCACTGGGGAAAATTCAACATCTTGCGGTTATTACTGTATTTTCTTTTTGTTGAATTTTATAAGAAAGTTTAAGAAACCAGCACCTTATGTCGTTTTTTCTGTTGTTTATCAGAAATTTATTGATACAGACCCAAATGATAAATACATTAAAATAAATGTTGAATCAATGAAAAAGGAAATAGAAAATAATGAATCTTGTGAAAAATAACATTAAAATAATTATTTTATTATTAATTTAAAATAAAAATTAATAAACTTAATATTTTTAATTATGAAAATGATTTTTTTTTTTTCTATATGAGAAGAATATTTTAATTAATTATTAAAGTCTTTT
>Ga0326513_10001172_pt1 | contig 21348 bp, 20 predicted proteins | sample 2_2465_0518_D_FD_203654 | JGI IMG/M metagenome (GOLD analysis project Ga0326513, IMG submission 203654) | Bovine rumen microbial communities from UC Davis, California, United States - 2_2465_0518 | ecosystem: Host-associated > Mammals > Digestive system > Stomach > Rumen | place: USA... | reverse complement strand
TTTTGCCGGTGAATCTCAGGCAAGAAATAAATACACTTACTTTGCATCAGTAGCAAAGAAAGAGGGATATGAGCAAATGTCAGCATTGTTCCTAAAGACTGCCGATAATGAAAAGGAACATGCAAAAATGTGGTTCAAGGAACTTGCAGGTCTTGGTGACACAAAGTCTAACCTTGCTGATGCAGCTGATGGTGAAAACTATGAATGGACAGATATGTATGATGGCTTTGCAAAAACTGCTGAGGAAGAGGGATTCCCTGAATTAGCAGCAAAGTTTAGAGCAGTTGGTGAAATTGAAAAGCATCATGAAGAAAGATACAGAGCATTGCTAAAGAATATCGAAACTGCTCAGGTTTTTGAAAAGTCAGAAGTTAAGGTTTGGGAATGTCGCAACTGTGGTCATATTGTTGTTGGCACAAAAGCACCGGAAGTTTGCCCTGTATGTAACCACCCACAATCTTTCTTTGAAATCCATCAGGAAAATTATTAATTATAGTTCTGTATTAGAATTATATAAGATGTATCCTAGGAGTAACCTTTCGGTTACTCCTATTTTTGTGTAACATAAAAAGGAGTACAATGTACTCCTTTGAATAAATATTCTATTAAAGAATTAAAGTTCTTTACTTTCAGGGATGATTTCAAGCCAATAACCGTCAGGGTCATTGATGAAATAAATACCCATATCAGGGTTTTCAAAGCAGATGCAACCCATTTCTTCATGAAGTGAATGAGCCTTGTCAAAGTCCTGAACTTTAAATGCTAGGTGGAATTCACCTTCACCAAGGTCATACTTTTCAGGGTGGTCATCAAGACAAGTCAGTTCAAGCACAAAGTCAGTTGTATCATTGCCAACATAAACGATAGTAAAACCGTCACCGTCAATTCTGCTTTTTTCTTTTAAGCCTAAAGCCTTTTCATAAAAATCAAGAGAAGTATCTAGGTCAGCTACATTAAAATTCTGATGAACCATTCTAAAATTTAAATCCATAATTATACCTCCAAAATTATTTTAAAGCTACAAGGTCAGATTTTTCATACTTGTTGTGACCTTGTAGTTGTTTTTTATATTTCCAACACTTAACTGCATCATCAAGATTTTTTCCTTTATTGTTAGCAAAGAAATCTCTAATGTATGTGTTGTATTCAAATTGTCTGTCAATTTTCTTTACTTTGCTATTCTTCTTTTCTTCAAGGATTTTATAGTAGACATCAATAGCATCTCTGTATGTTTTTCCTGCATTTGATTTAAGCCATTTTTGAAAGGCTACATTAAATGAAAAACTACTTCCTATTTGTTCCTTGAAAAATGCTCTGTGAGTTTCTGAACAGACAAAATTATTTTCAATTTCAGTATCTTTAGTTATAACAGTAATATTACTTGCTTTTCTTTTAGTTTTAGTAGGTGGTAGTACTTTTCCTGTGTCAAGAAAGTATGCAATTCTTTCGGTTAATTCAATTTTACCACCGGATGTTGGCAGATTATTTTCTCTACAAAAATTTACTAATTCCTCTTTTAGGTAATAAAATTCCTTAAAAGTTTTGCTATCTAGCTGTGTGTTTAATATAGGTCTTTCCATAATTTCTCCAATAAATCAAATTTCTTGAGAAGAGTATAACACAAAAATGAAAAATTGTAAAACAAAAACCCCACCGAAAAATCGGTGGGGAAGTAATACACTAAATATTAAATTATAGTTCAGCGAAATACTTAATTGTTCTTACCATCTGTGATGTGTAAGAGTTTTCGTTATCATACCAAGAAACAGTCTGAACCTGAGTTGTGTCTGTATCTTCCATGTATGTGCACATTGTCTGTGTTGAATCGAATAGTGAACCGTATGTCATACCAACGATATCAGAAGAAACGATTGGATCTGTGTTGTAGCCATATGATTCAGAAGCAGCAGCCTTCATAGCAGCGTTAACTTCGTCAACTGTAACCTTACCCTTAACAACTGATGTTAGGATTGTTGTTGAACCTGTTGGTACAGGAACTCTCTGTGCAGAACCGATTAGCTTACCGTTTAGTTCAGGGATAACTAGGCCGATAGCCTTAGCAGCACCTGTTGAGTTAGGAACGATATTTACAGCACCAGCTCTAGCTCTTCTTAGGTCACCCTTTCTGTGAGGACCGTCAAGGATCATCTGATCACCTGTGTAAGCGTGAATTGTGCTCATGATACCGCTCTGGATTGGAGCTAGGTCGTTAAGAGCCTTAGCCATAGGAGCTAGACAGTTTGTTGTACAAGAAGCAGCAGAAATAATCTTGTCTTCCTTTGTTAGTACATTTTCGTTTACTGAGTAAACAACTGTTGGTAGATCGTTACCTGCAGGAGCAGAGATAACAACCTTCTTAGCACCGGCATCAATGTGAGCCTGTGCCTTAGCCTTTGATGTATAGAAACCTGTGCATTCTAGAACAACGTCAACACCGATTTCACCCCAAGGTAGTTCAGCAGCGTTTGGCTTAGCGTAGATTGTGATTTCCTTACCGTCAACAACGATTGAAGATTCCTTAGCTTCAACCTTGTCAGCAAGAGCATACTTACCCTGTGCAGAATCATACTTTAGTAGGTGTGCAAGCATAGCTGGATCTGTTAGATCGTTGATTGCTACTACTTCATAACCTTCAGCACCAAACATCTGTCTGAATGCTAGACGACCGATACGGCCGAAACCATTAATTGCAACTTTAATTGCCATTTTTTATTCCTCCTAAATTTTAAGGTACTTATATTTTATTACAAGTTCGTAAATTTTTCAATACTTTGTGAGAAATTTAACACGACTTTTATGAAAATTTTATGATATGGAATATTTTTACCAAAAATAAAGTCGTATTTCTGTACAGTTTTTCACATATAAGACAAATTATAATTCTAATACAGAAATATCATAAATTTTTTATCTTGACAAACCTCCCTCTATCTATTAATATATTAGTAAGCGTGAATTTATTTTTACGCTTTTTAAGTGATTTGTTTCGCTTAATTCCTTTTAATTGACTCTTATTGAGCCGTTATATATAGATAATCATTTAGTATTATATTTATTTTTTGCTTTTTTATGCACAACATTCTAGTAATACTACCCAAATGGGTTTTATGATTAATTTATTGGGCTATTGCCTTTTTTATATTTCGTAAAAATTGAATATCTGTCTAACGGCACCCGGTCGATTGTTTTGATGAATTTGAATTTATTAAAAAAACAAAACAAGGAGGTGTCATTTCCTATGCAAATGTGGTTAGCTATTGTGCTGATTGTTGTTGCTATTATTGCAGGTCTTGCTGTTGGTGTTTATCTTGGTATCCAGCGTAGAAAGCAAGTTGCAGAAAAGGCTATTGGTTCTGCCGAAACAGAAGCAAACCGTATTGTTTCTGAAGCAATTAAGTCAGCTGAGGCTAAGAAGAAGGAATTTTTACTTGAAGGTAAAGATGAACTTCATCGTCTAAGAAATGAGAACGAAAAGGAAATTTCTGATCGCAGAAAAGAAGTTCAGCGTCAGGAACGAAGAATTCAGCAAAAAGAGGAAACTCTTGACAGAAAGATGGACAACCTTGAGAAGAAGGAAAACAACTACCAGAGAAAGCAAAAGGAAGTTGAACAAAAGCTTCAAGAAGTTGAACAGGTTAAGAAAAGTCAGTTTGAAATGCTTGAGAGAATTTCAGGTTATACTGCTGACCAGGCTAAGGATTACTTACTACAACAGCTTGATACAGAACTTGACCATGAAAAGTCTGTAAAAATCCTTGAATATGAGGAAAAGCTAAAGGAAGAATCCGACAAGAGAGCAAGAAACATTATCAGTCTTGCTATTCAGCGTTTAGCTGCTGATCAGGTATCAGAAGCTACTGTTTCTGTTGTATCTCTTCCAAATGATGATATGAAAGGTCGTATCATCGGTAGAGAAGGTAGAAACATTCGTACTATTGAAACACTTACAGGTGTTGACCTTATTATTGACGATACTCCGGAAGCAATTACAATTTCTTCTTTTGAACCTGTTAGAAGAGAAATTGCCAGAGTTGCTTTGGAAAAACTTATTTCAGATGGTAGAATCCATCCTGCAAGAATTGAAGAAACTGTTGAAAAAGCCAGAAGAGAAGTTGAAGCTACTATTAAGGCTGAAGGTGAGAGAACAGTTGTTGAACTTGGTGTTAACAACATTCACCCTGAACTTGTTAAACTTCTTGGTAGATTAAAGTACAGAACCTCTTATGGTCAGAATGTGCTAAGACACTCTATTGAAGTTGCTTATATTTCCGGTATGATTGCTTCTGAACTAGGTCTTAACCCAACAGTTGCTAAGAGAGCCGGTTTGCTTCACGATATTGGTAAAGCACTTGACCACGAGATGGAAGGTTCTCACATTCAGCTTGGTGTTGAAGTTGCCAGAAAATATAAAGAAAGTGACGCAGTTATTCATGCTATTCATGCTCACCATGGTGATGTTGAAGCAAAGACAGTTGTAGCTTGTATTGTTCAGGCTGCTGATGCTATTTCTGCTGCAAGACCGGGAGCAAGAAGAGAAAATATCGAAAATTACATCAAGAGACTACAACAACTTGAAGAAGTTGGTAAGAGTTTCCCAGGTGTTGACAGTTGCTTTGCTATTCAAGCCGGTAGAGAAATCCGTGTTATGGTTAAGCCTGAACAGATTAATGATGACAAGATGGCTCCACTAGCTAGAGAAATTAGTAAGAAGATTGAACAGGAACTTGAATATCCTGGTCAAATCAAAGTTAATATTATTCGTGAATCAAGAGTTTCTGATTACGCAAAATAATTAATATTGAGCAAATTATAGCCTCCCTTTATGGGAGGCTTTTTGTGTATAAAATTTTCTGCATAATTCTATAATAGAAAAATAAATAATCGGTAATGTTGTTTAGAACATAAAAGGAAAAACAAAAAATAAGAGGACTAAAAGTCCCCTTATCCCAAGTAATACATAATTTTATTTCTCAAATTAAAAACTCTATATTATTGTATCTACCTTTCCTTTACTGCGAATGTTCCGATTAACTGTAATATAAAAAGATTTATAATACATCCGAATCCCATTCCGGTATGTACTTTTCACTTGCTGATGAAAGTTCCTGACAGTAACCGTTAAGACCACTACTTTCAAAAGCCAACAAAACCTTTTCATATTCTCTTTTTGTAATTTTACGATGTAACTTTTTATGATTTTTTGCATCCCCATAGGGAATGTATTGTCCCATTAGTGAAAATAATATTTTATCTCCATATTTTTCTGCAAGATAATTTATTACTTCAATGGAATTTTTCGTATGACTTGGCAATACTAAATTACGAACCATTGTACCTTTCTCCATAATACCATCTTGGTTTATGACAGGTTTACCGGTTTGTCTTACCATTTCTTCAATAGCTTTTGATGTAATATCAAAGTAGTTCCTTACATTACTATATTTTAAACCTAAGTCGTTGTTGCTATATTTAAGGTCTGGTAGATAAATATCAATATAGCCTTCAAGTTTCTTAAGTGTTTCAATAGAGTCAAAACCACTCGTATTATAGACAACCGGTACTGTTGGGCTTATTATATCAAGCAACTGTATAATCCCATTTGTATAGTGGCTTGGTGTAATAAAACTTAAACTTTCAGCACCTTTGTCTAGCAGTAAGGTAACTTCCTTAGCCAGTTCATCAATGGTAACTTTTCTTCCTAAATTGTTATGAGAAATTTCACGATTTTGACAGTATATGCAGTCAAGAGTACATCCGGTGAAAAACACTGCTACAGTACCTTTCTTACCACTGATAACGGGTTCTTCCCAGTAGTGGTGGGCTACACGGCTAACATAAAGAGATTTTGGCATTTTGCAGTAGCCTTTGCCTACACTATCATTTCTTTCTGCGTTACATTTTCTCGGACATAAATTGCAAATCATATTGTATCACCAAGTAGATTATAACACGATTTTAGAAATCAGTAAAATCTAAAAGGTAATTTTCTAAAATATCATATATATGGACCTCTTCCGGCAGGTGAGTGTTGAAAGCATTGATGATATATTCAATCTAATCCCATTCAGTTGTTATATCTTCAATTGCAAGGTTGCTATCAAAACAATTGCACCGAATACCGTATGACTCAAAATCTCCTTCCTCATTAGATTGTTTTTTAGAAATAAGTGTAAAATTATTCATTTTTCTCCCCTTTGAATAAAGAACCATTCACAGGTAAACCTATTATAACACAACAATTGTCAAGTGTCAATATGAGTAAACGGTTTACAATTGATAAAGTTTAAGTTTAAATAATTTCAAAAGAATTTTACATAATAGAATTATTATGCTATAATCCTAATGAAAGAGGGTATTGTATGAAAAAGTTTATTCCATTTTTAATTTTAACTTTAACAGTTGTACTTACTTTTTGTGGTTGTCAAAATCCATTAAATTATTTTTCAGAAGAACCAACATCCACAACTACACCTACAACTGAGGAAACAACATTTCAGGGTAATTCAGAGGTGGTTACACTTGCAAAGTCATCAACGGAACCATCTTCTTCAAAAGAATATAATTATCATTCAGATTTATTAGGTGCAACATTTGTTTTGCCACAGACTTGGGAAAATAAATATGCCGTTACAGAAGAGTCAAATAATTATGGTGGTTCATCAGTTACTTTTTATGAAAAGGACAACCATAGTCTTGACCAAAGCTTAGGTGAAATTTTTACCTACAATTTATTCCCAACAGATGAATACAAGACCGGTGCTAATTTTACCGAATATGGCACAGTAACAATAGGGGATACTACTTATTACTTAGTGTGTACAACACCGACAGAAAAGAAATATAGCACTAAAAATAAGAATATGAAAAAGGCATATGATGCACTTAATAAAGAAAGTGATATTCAGCTAATTTGTAATAGTGTTGTGTTTGATGGTGGTTATCCAATTGATAAGAATGGCGCATCAACAACAATGGCATCAAGTTCAACAGATACCACAGACCCATCAGCAACTTCTGTCACTAAAGCAAATAGAAGTAGTGATAATGTGGGTTTAGTGTTCCCTGATATTTCAAGCAGAAAGTTAACTTCAGCAGATCTAAAGGGTAAATCAGCTGATGATATTCAAACTGCTATTAATGATATTTGTGCCTTACATGGTTACAACTTTACTACCGACTCAATTAAGAAACATTACCAGCAGTTTAGTTGGTATAAACCATCCGGTAATTATTCAGAATCTACCTTTAATGATATTGAGAAGTATAATTATTCATTCCTACAAAAGGCTAGATAATAATTAAAGGAAATATTATGGGTATTTTAAATCAAGCAAGAGCCTCTGTTATATGGAGAGGTTATGAATATTATAAAGATAAAAAAGTAATCAATTTCCGTAAAGAATCTGACTCTGTTTTTTATGGTAGTGTTAAGGGTACTACTACATATGATGTTAAGATAGATATTAATCATACTGTAAAGAATACATATTGTAACTGTCCATTTGCTAAAGATAATCGAAAAATTTGCAAACATATGGTTGCATTGTATTTTACTGCTTTTCCTAATGAAGCTGAACGGTATATTAAAAATGTTGAAGAAGAAAGAATAGAAGAAAGATTTAACGAAATGTATGGTTATCCTGATGAAGATTTTGAAGACTATGAAGATAATGAAGAAATAAAAGATTCATTTATATATGAGGTTATTTCGGATTATGTTAATCAACTTTCTGTTTCAGAACTTCGTTCTAAATTAATTGATGCACTAATAGAACTTTACGGTAAAGATTTTCCTTAATATACTTTTATCAATATAAGATATTAATAAAGTAATTAAACCACCTAATGCTACAGTTTATTAATTGATGTAGTGTTGGGTGGTTTTTGTTTGGTTATTTTGTTTTACAAATTTGGGCTTTTCAATTTTGTTTCTGCGTGTAGATAGGTTAGTTAAATAAATTAGGGTTTTTCAATTTTGATTGTGGGTTAAGAATAGTCAGTTAAACAAATTAGGGCTTTTCAATTTTGATTGTGAGTAAAGGAAAATAATTGGCTATAAAGAAAAATTCGTAGTGAGATTATTTACCTAAAATTATATAAAACTCTGACTCACAGGTGTAGGGTCCACCATTGGTGGACCGAGCAAATCAGCCTTTATATAGGTATTTTGCCCTATGTAGATATTTGAAATTTGTACAGACAAAAGCCCGCCTTGTGTAAAGGAGGGTGTCAGCGTTAAGCTGACGGGAGGATTGTCACGGTAGTTAGTGTTCTCTATATAAAATGTGTACGATTAGATAAAAGTCATCTATCGAATAAAATTAATATAGTAAATAAGTTTGTACCATAACAATCCCTCAGTCGCTCTTTAAGAGTAAATTGTCATTCTTCCAATTTACGAGCGACTAGCTTTTCTAGCGAAAACGGCAAACCCTTTGTCCCTTCGGGACATTTCCCTTAGCAAGGGAATACCTTTACACAAGGGAGCCTTATTTGCTAAAATTTGACACTTTACATCTAGCACCACAAACCCTAATTTATCAATCCTACCTTTACGCACAGACAAAATTGAAAAAACCTAATTTATCATTCTCACCTTTACCCACAGCAAAATTGAAAAACCTAATTTATATATTGGTGCAATTGGATTAAAAACCACAATCATAATTAAAAAATGATTTGTCTTTTTAATTAACAAAATAAATAGCATATATAACAAAAAAGAGGGTTACAAATGTAACCCTCAAATAATTATAATTAACTTTTAATTATATACTATTAATTAATAGCTATGATTAATTAATGAACAACAACAATTGTGCCGTTATGAGCTTTCTTAAAGATTTTTGCAACCTTATCAAGTGGTGTGTTAACACAACCATGAGAACCATCAGTTAGGTAAGTATTGCCACCATATTCATAACTTGCTCTCCATGTTGAGTCGTGAATACCACAACCATCAGCAGTAAACTGCATCCAATATTGTACAACAACATCCCATGTGTCACCAACCAGTCTTGATGGGGACTGATGAACAAAGATTGTATGAACACCCTTTGGTGTGTCATGAACACCATCAGCCATACCTGTTACAACCGGTGTATCTACATAAAGCTTTCCGTTAATGTAGAACCACATATGTTGTTGCTTAATGTTGATTTCAATATATGTATTGCCAACATCTTGACCAAAGATTGTACTTGTTGCCTTTTGTGACTTAATCTTAGGGGAAACAGTAGGTTTTAGTTCCTTGCCTTTGTATGTTTTGTAAGGCTGAACCTGGAAATAGTAAGTTTTGTTTCTTGATAGTTTTCCGGTGGTAAAACTTCTGCTTGTAGTCTTTGCAACACACTTAAAGCTTTTTCTGTTGCTATTAGTTGATTGATATACCTTGTAGCCTGTAGCTGCAGGAACTTTTGACCAAGTAACTGTGATTTTGCTTAATTCACTCTTAGTTTTAACAGTTGTTGCATATAAGCCACAAGTACTCATTACAGCATTAGAATAGTTAGAAACAACAGTGCCATAATTGTTATAAGTGCGATATGCCTTTAATTTGTAGTAGTAGATTTTACCGGTGCTAACTTTATTGTCGGTAAAGGTAGTTGTGCTATTCTTTTTGATTGTCTTATAGTAAACATATTTACCGTTACTAACACCACTTGCACGATATACTTTATAACCTGTTACATTCTTATTTCTATTCCACTTAATGGAAATTTTTTTACCGTTATCAGTTACCTTTAAGCCTGTAACCTTGCTTGTAGCAGTAGAAGATTTTACTGTAGCATTTTTGCCATAGTAATTCTTTTTATCCTTAACTATCATAGGTGTTACCTTGATGTAGTAAAGAGTATTTTCTGATAGCTTAGTAACATTAGCAGTATTTGATTTAACAGTATTTACATAGTACCACTTTTGGTTGCTACCAACTTTTCTGTATTCAACCTTATAGTTAGTTGCATTCTTAGATTTGTTCCATTTTACTGTAATGTAATTTGAAGCAATCTTTGAAACCTTTAGGTTTGATATATTACCAACAGAAATTGGCTTTACAACCGGTTTTGTAGTAGTAGGTTTTGTAGTAGTAGGTTTTGTAGTAGGATTTGTTGTAGTTGTTGTATGATCTGTTGGTAAAGTGTTGTTTACTGTAGTGGTAGGAGTTGATGAGGTAGTGTCGCCACCGGTATTGTCATCGGCAAATACCGAGAAACTAAAGTTAAATGCGAACATTGAACTTAATATAACTGCAATACAAAGAACAAGACTCAAAACTTTTTCTTTCTTTCTTTTCATAATATAACACTCCTTTATGTGTTTATTTTACTTCATTATATAATGAACTTAAAGAAAAATAAAGGGAAAAATTAGTTAAAGTTTAAACTGTTTATTTGGTTATTTTTACTATATTTTTCCTTCGTTTTCAATTTTATCAAGGGCAATTTCTTTTATCTTGTTTTGAAGTCTTTTTAGGTATGGATTGAACTGACATTCTTCATATCCGTAAACAGGATTTAGCTTGTATTCAATATCAATCCAAGTGCTAATTGGAGCTTCATTGTGAGATATAGATGCCTCTAGCTTATCCAGTGCTTTATACACCTTAGCTTCCTCAGTTTCTTGCTTAATCATTTCATCATAAAGACAGGAAAGTTCCTTGTTGTATGGTTCAGGTAAGGTGCTAACCCAGTTAAGTAAAATTTCTTCTTCCTTGTTTTCATCATTTTCAGTTTTGTAAAATGACGGAATATCCCCGGTAAAGGCTTCACCCATATCGTGAAGTAAACACATTTTTATAACCTTATCATTATCCACATTAGGAAATTCATCCTTAGTGAAATAAGCCATAACAGTTAGTCTCCAAGAATGTTCGGCAACACTTTCTTTTTTACCTTTAGGTGACCAGCTGTGTCTTGTGTTGTCTTTTAGTTGGGAAGTTAAATTCATTATATCCATAAAATTTTTGATTTCCATATATTTCACCTCTTTTCTACTATTTTAACATATTTTATTTTGCTTTTAAATAATTATTATTAAGAAATTTGAGTAAAACAAAGATTTTTAATGTTATAATGTATAAAAAGCAAGTTATAAATTTATACATAAATACCATAGTAATTAAGGATTTTTTATTATATAATTTATGTGAGGAAAGAGGAAGATGTAATTTTTGTTTTTTTATACAGAATGAGTGGTTTTATGAAAAAGTTAATTTCCTTATTTTTAGTTGCAGTTTTATCCTTATCGGTTATGATTTTTGATGTTTCAGCAGCTAAGGTAAATACAGTTTCCATCTCGGGTGAGGAACTATTTGATGAAGCCTTTTCTATTTATGATGCAATAAATAGAGAGCGTGTTTCAGAATCAAGAAGCAAGGTTGTAATGGACAAAGAACTTATGAATTACGCAATGTTGCGTTGTAAAGAACTTGCTATTAAGTTCTCTCATGACCGTCCAAATGGTGAAAGTTTCTATTCTGCTTTTGATAGAGCTTATGGTGAAGATATTTTTACCGGTTCTTCATCAACTGATTATGTTATTGAGCAATGGCTACAAAACAGTAGTAGTAGAAAAGATATTCTTACTGATTATTATAAAAGTGTAGGAGTCGGTGCTGTAGAAGTCGATGGTTCTTACTATTGGGTTTTAATCTTTGGTATTGATAAAGAAAATGATTTGGTTGTAGATAGGACTAATTTCGATGTTGAAGCAAATGACTCAGGTCTTGTATCTTTTAAAAAATCTTTAATTGAAGCAAAGATTCGTTTTGGCAATACTTCACTTTGTAAGAATAACTCAACCAGAGCAACAATATCATTTTATAACGGTATTTCTTATACACAGATTGACCCTAGCTCAGTAACATTTGATTCATCAAACAAGAATGTTTGTGTTATCAATAAGTTAGGTAAAATTTTAGGACTTGAACAAGGCAAGAGTACAATTTCCGTTACATTAAATGGTGACAGTTATCCATTCCTTGAACAGGATTTTTATGTTAATGGTGAAGTAGAAGATGTTACTCTCAGTCGCAGTAGTTATACATATTACAGAACCAACAAATCCGGTTCACTAAAACTTTCTGCAAGAGTAACACCATACAATGCAGGTAATACAAGAGTTACTTGGAAATCAAGCAACAATAGAGTTGCAACAGTTGATTCTAACGGTAGAGTTACTATGAAAGGTAAGGGTACTGCAACTTCTGTTGATAGTCCCAGGGTAAGTGATTCTTGTAATATTAAAGTTGTACAGAGAGTTACAGGCGTAAAGTTAAATAAAAAAACTATTTCTTTAAAGAAGAAAAAGTCCTACAGACTAAAGGCTACTTGTTCACCATCAAATGCAGATCGTAGGTCTGTTACTTGGAAGTCTTACAACACTAAGGTTGCCAAAGTTGATAAAAACGGTAAAGTTACCGGTGTGAAAAATGGCAAAACTACTGTTAGAGCAACAGCCGGTGACGGTAGCAAAAAGTACGCTAATTGTACTGTTAAAGTTAGTTAATAGGGTGTGTGAACATTTATAAATACATAAATCCCCATATCATCTGATATGGGGATTTTACTTTGTATCTTAATATTAGAATGTATGTTGTTCAAGGTGAGTAACATGGTCGATTTTGTCAGCATAAACATTGACAAAGAAAGCAACAAGTGGAATAGGAAAACCAAACCAACTTGCATATGTACCGAAAATACTGCTTAAAACTGCACCTATTGCAACACCAATGTGAAACCAAAAGAGAGTATTACCGTAGAATTTACCTTTTCTAAGCATATGCTTGTCTTTGGTAATTAAATATTCAGCAAATGAGGTAGTACATTGTTTTATGTTGTTGGTTGAGAAAATTGTGGAACTGTTGAATCTACCAACACCATGGAAAACACTCCATTGAGTTGACATCATAAAGAATATTGGAAGTATACCGATTATAGGATTAATATGAGTAGGTATCAAAGGAAGAAGTATCAGTCCTGCATCATCAACCATAATTGCATATGCATTTAGGTTAATACCGGTTTTTAGCCTTAACACAACACATATTATAATAGCAGAAACATATATTCCTAAACCGATTAACCTTAACATTACATCAAAGAAATCTTTACCAACTATTCCGGTAATAATTTCAATTAGGTTGGCTGTCTGTGCGTTACCAAAGTTACTCATTCTGCAAAAGATAGCATAGCCACCCATAAAGCCACCCATAACACACATAATACTATGGAGAACCAGTGATATTTTTTTCTTTTTCAAAGTCATTGTTGTCATCCTCTTCCTATATCTTCCGACTTCATATTTTATCACAATATGTAGAATTTTTAAAGATTATCACATACCAAATAAAAAGAATAAATAGAAATTATCTTGTTTAAAATTTACATATATATGAAAAGCAATACTTATATATAGATAGTGAATAGTGAAGTGTTTAATGTGAATTTGTTATTTTTATATTTTCCATTATAAAAACACTCCTATTTCATACAGTTTTCACTTTGGCATTTTATTATAATACCAACACAAGAGATAAACCTCTTGAAACATAATTCAAAAATCAATTAATATAGATGATTTAAGGAGGACCTTAATATGTATGATAATAACAATTACAACAACTTTAACGGTACAAATGGTGGCGAACCACCGGTAAATAATCAAAATGATGATTTGGATTTAACTAACGAATTTACTCAGGAAGATTATCAACAGTCTAACAACCAAAATTATTACAATAATCAAAACAGTAACCAAGGTTTTAACCCTGACTATAGTGTAGGTAACAATCATCAAAGCTATGGCAATGACCCATATAGTGACAGTGAGTCTTATAGAGAAAGACATTCTTTCTTTGAAAACAGTCAGCAAAATGTTGCTCCTAACTATAACGAAACTGTTAACTCATATGAATGGGGAGCTACTCCAAATAATGGACAGAATAACCCTAGAAACTTTAACCACAAAACGGTTAAGAAAGAAAAGAAGCCTGTAACAAGAAGTACAGTAGCTATTGCATTGGTTGCTTGTTTCTTAATTGCATCAGTATTTGGTGTAGGCGGTGGTGTTGGTACTTATTACCTACTGGCAAATAAAAATTCAACAACTACAGGTCTTAATGTAACAAAGAGTAGTTCAACAGGTGGCACAGACTCAACAAACGGTACTGCACTTTCAACAAAGGATATTACAAGCAAAGTTGCTGACTCAGTAGTAGAAATTGTTACAGAATCTGTTTCATATTCGTTCTACGGTCAGGCAGTATCTCAGGGTGCAGGTTCAGGTGTAATTATTGATAAGGATGGTTACATTGTTACTAACCATCATGTTATTGAAAATGAAAGGTCAATTAAAGTTACTCTAAAGAACGGTAACGAATATACTGCAAAGCTAATCGGTTCTGACTCAGACAAGGATGTTGCTTTACTAAAGATTGAACCAAAGAGTGACGATAACCTAACTGCTGCAGTATTTGGCGATAGCGATAAACTTGCAGTAGGTGACAAGGCAGTTGCTATCGGTAACCCTCTAGGTGAACTTGGTGGTACAGTTACAGACGGTATCATCTCAGCACTGGATAGAGAAGTAACAATTGATAACAACAGTATGAACCTGCTACAGACAAATGCAGCTATTAACCCGGGTAACTCAGGTGGTGGCCTATTTGACGGTCAAGGTAACCTAATCGGTATTGTTGTAGCAAAGGCATCAAGCAGTAGCTCTAACGAAAGTGTTGAAGGTTTGGGCTTTGCTATCCCTATTAATGATGTTGAGTCAATCCTAAGTGACCTAAAGAAATATGGTTATGTTAAGGGTAAACCGGGTGCTATCGGTGTAGTAATGCAAGATTATATGGATATGGTTTATGTTTATTCTGTAACAGAAAACAGTCAGGCTGATAAAGCAGGTCTACAAAAGGGTGACAAGATTATGAGCATCAACGGAGAAAAGGTTTCTTCAAGTGCTGATGTTAAGAAGATTGTTACTAACTCAAAGGCAGGAGATAAGCTAAAGTTTGTTGTCGAAAGAAATGGCTCTAAAAAGACTTTAACTGTTACAATTAAAGAAGCATCAAAGAGTGAAACAAATTCAAACAGCAGTAACTCAAGTAACAACAGTTCAGATAATTCAAGCAATATCTATGGCAATGGTGGCAACGACTCATATAACGATTCATATGGTAGTGGCGACTCATCAAACGGTAGTGACGAAGACTCTGTATGGAACTACTTCAATTAATAGTTAATGCTATTAGTTGTTTATATAAATAGTAAATAAACCGGAGCAGTCTTTTGACTGCTCCCTTACTTTTTAAAATAATTTTTCAATTTTGTTTTTTTAATTCTGTTAGTACATAGAGGTAAATTTCATTGTGTGATTCGATAATTATTTCTATAAATTAGGGTTTGTGGGGATAAAAAAATCCTTGTTTTGTGGTAGTTATTTAGAATTAGCAGAGACTAACCAGCCTCCCTTGTGTAAAGGGAGGGGGACCACGAAGTGGTGGAAGGATTGTCTAGTAGGCAGTAATAGATAGATAAAATTTAGATAGGAAAACAAAACCTATTATATATCTATCGAATAAAACTGATATATTAAAAAGTATGTACCATAACAATCCCTCAGTCGCTCTTTAAGAGTAAATTGTCATTCTTCCAATTTACGAGCGACAGCTCCCTTTACACAAGGGAGCCTTATTTGCTATAATTTAACACTTTGAGTTTATCCCCACAAACCCAAATTTATCAATCTCACCTTTACCCACAGACAAAATTGAAAAACCCAAATTTATCAAACTCATTATATTCTACATATGAAACAAAATAATTAACAGAGCAATCTGAAAATTATATAAAAAACATTGCTGAATAATTTATAAAATGATATACTAAATCTATAATAATTTAGGGAAAAAAAGATTAAAACTAAGGAGCATATTATGTGTACATCAGCAACATACAAGACAAATGATTTTTATTTTGGCAGAACACTTGATTATGAATTTTCTTATGGTGAAGTAGTAGCAATAACACCTAGAAATTATCCTATTAATTTTCACTTTATGGGTGAAGTGAAGAATCACTATGCTATGATTGGTATGGCTCATATTGCAAATGATTATCCACTGTATTATGATGCAATTAATGAAAAAGGTCTTGGTATGGCAGGTCTTAATTTTGTTGGTAATGCAAAGTATTATGATGTTGATAAGGATAAAGAAAATGTAGCACAGTATGAGTTTATTAACTATATTCTCAGTCAATGTGCAAATGTTACAGAGGTAAAGAAAAAGCTAAAGAATATAAATATTACTGCAACTCAGTTTAATGAAAATTACCCTTTAGCTCAATTACACTATATTGTTGCTGATAAGGAAAGTTGTATTGTTGTAGAAACAATGGAAGATGGTATGCACATTTATGATAATAAAGTAGGTGTCTTAACAAATAACCCTCCATATCCTCAGCAAATGTTTATGCTTAATAACTATATGGGACTTTCTCCTAAACAACCGGAAAATACTTTTTCTCAAAATGAAAAGTTAGATTTCACTCAGTATAGTAGGGGAATGGGTGCTTTAGGTTTACCCGGGGACTTATCATCAGCATCAAGATTTGCCAGAGTTGCATTTGTGAAAATGAACAGTAAATCTTCTCCGGAAGAAAATTCAAGTGTAAGTCAGTTTTTCCATATTCTAAATTCAGTTGACCAACAAAGAGGCTGTTGTGAAGTAACTGAGGGTAAGTATGAGATTACAATTTATACTTCTTGTTGTAATTGTGATAAGGGTATTTACTACTATACAACATATGATAACCACCAGATTACTGCAATAGATATGCATAAGGAAAATTTAGACAGTGATACACTTATCAGTTATCCGATAATCATTAATGAAAATATAAAATATCAAAATTAGGTAAAAAGAAAAGTCCGACAAAATCGGACTTTTTCTTATATAGAATTAAATATTAAAATTAATAAACGAACTTAATAGCAGTTCCATATGCTAAGATTTCAGAGCTTTGTTGTAAAATTGATGATGTTGTGTATCTAATACCAATAACACCGTCAGCACCCATCTGAATTGCCTGATTAACCATTCTGTCTAGAGCAACACCTCTTGCAGTATTCATCATTTCTGTATACTCATTTAGTTCACCACCGACAATGCTCTTAAAACCTTGTTTAAAGTCACTTACAAAGTCCTTTGACTGTACTGTGTTACCCTGTACAACACCAAGAATTTGATAATTCATACCCGGTACTGTTTCTGTTGTTGAAATAAACATAATCTTCCTCCTACATAAATATAATTACATTATAAACTATTTATTATAATTGTCAAACATATGCCAATGTGAAATGGCAAAAAATTGACAAAAATAATATATATGTTGACTTTTAAATGGATATAGTATAAAATTGATATATAAAATGATTTGGAGGAAATTATGGACGAAAACTTTAACAATCAGCAAAATAATCAGCAAAACAATCAGTATAATCAACAGAATGAACAGTACAATCAGCAGTATAATCAGCCACAGTACAATCAACAACAGTATAATCAGCCTCAGTACAATCAGCAACAGTATAATCAGCCTCAGTACAATCAGCCAAATAACTACAACAATTATAACAACTATGCTCCTAACCAGTATCAGCAACCTCAGGACAATAGCAGAGGCCTTGCTATTGCTTCATTAGTTCTAGGTATTGTTTCTTTCTTCTGTTGTGGTTCAGTTTGCTCAATTGTAGGTATTGTCCTTGGTGTTCTTTCTCGTAAGAAAAAGCCAACAGATAACGGTATGGCTACTGCAGGTATTGTACTTTCAATTATTGCACTTGCAATATGGGCAATTTACTTCATTTATGTACTAGTAGTTTATGGTTCATTTAGTGCTGTATATAATACTAGTAGATATTATTAATAGTTAATTATGTTATTCAAAAAGACGGGCTGTTGTCCGTCTTTTTTGTTAGGAAAGTTATGAATAAAAGTATTGTAAAAAAGGTACTGGTGTTTTTAGTACCCTTAGTAGCAGTTTTCTTATTATGTATATTGGCAGTATATGTGGCAAATAATATTTCTTTGCCACCATGTATAACATATACACTTTTCCACATTAATTGTCCCGGATGTGGAATGACTAGGTCAGTTATAGCTTTGTTGCATTTTGATTTTTTACTTTCATTAAGGCAAAATGCTTTTATAATTTTTGGCATAGTTCTTGTGTTAATGTACTATTTTGAATTAGTATTAAAGGTGTTTGGAAAGAATTTTCATTTTCCTATACATAGCAATAAGTTTATTTATACTTTAATAATATTGTCAGTAATATATTCAGTAGCCAGAAATTTTATTCCGGCTATTGCACCATATTAAAAAGTATTTAAATTATTAATATTTTAAGACGGATTTATTCCGTCTTTTTTCTGCAAAAATTTGTAGTATAACTTTTTATGCAACAATATATAGTTATGCAAAAATATATATTGTGTTAAATCTTTGTAGATGATATAATGTAATTGTATGTAGTTAAAGAGGTGAATTTATGAAATTAACTATATTAGGTACAGGTAATGCAATGGTAACTAAGTGCTACAATACTTGTTTTGCAATTGAACAAAATGATGAGTATTTCCTAGTTGATGGTGGTGGAGGAAACCAAATCCTAAGCCAACTTGAAAAGGCAAATATTGATTGGAAGAAAATCAAAAATATCTTTGTAACACATAAGCATATTGACCATATTACAGGTATCATTTGGCTGGTTAGAGTATTTACTCAGAATATGAGTAGAGGCACTTTTGATGGTGAAGTTAACCTATATACCCATAGTGAATTAATAAAGATAATTACTGACATTGCTACTATGCTACTTCAACCTAAACAGATTGATTATTTTGGAAAAAAGTTTCATCTGATTTCTGTTGAAGATGGTGATGAAGTTACTATATTAGGCAATAAAGTAAAGTTCTTTGATATTCATTCTACTAAGGCAAAGCAGTTCGGTTTTACTATGTATTATGGTGAAGATAAGTTAACTTGTTGTGGTGATGAACCATATAATGAAGTGGAAAAAGAGTATGTACAGAATAGTACATATTTACTCCATGAGGCTTTTTGCCTTTATGAAGATAGGGAAAAGTTTCATCCGTATGAAAAGCACCATTCAACAGTTAAGGATGCTTGTATCTTAGCTGAAGAGCTTAATGTAAAGAACCTTATCCTTTATCATACAGAGGATAAGAACATCACTGACAGAAAAGAACTATATACAAAAGAGGGAAAAGAGTTTTATTCAGGCAACCTTTATGTACCTGATGACTTGGAAGTTTTCAACTTATAATTCTACTATAGAATTATTTACAAAAGAGGAGAACATAAAATGGGAAAATTAAAAGTAAGTTATATTGAAGAAAAGGATCTAGACCTTATTTATCGTCTATATAAGCATTTTGCTACATTTGAAAGAATGGAAGACTACCACACAGCTTCACCTGATGAAATACGCAAAATGGTTTTTGAAGAAAAACTATTGCATATTTTAAAGGCTGAGATTGACGGTGAAATTGTTGGTTTCTGTACATACTTCTTCCAAATTGCAACATTCCCTATGAAAAAGGTAATGTACATTGAAGATATTTATGTAAGAAGTGCTTATAGAGGTCAAGGTATCGGTACAAAGTTCTTTGATGTATGCGAAAAGGTAGCTAAAGTCCATGATTGTGTGAAAATTAAGTGGGAATGTTTAGAATGGAACAAAGATGCCCAACATTTTTATAAGCATACTATTGGCGGTAAAAAGGTTACTAAGTGGAGAACATACACTAAGGACATTATCAACGAAGATGACCTTGGTATGCCTGAAAATGAAGAAGAATTAGAAAAAGACAAAGTTGTTCTTGAAGGATAATTTTTAGAAATTGGTGATTAAATGAAGGCTCTTATTACCGGTGCAAGTTCCGGAATGGGTAGAGAAATGGCTAAGTATCTTTTTAAGAAAGGATATTCACTTATTCTTGTAGCCAGAAGAGAAGAAAACCTTGTTAAGCTAAAGAAAAGTTTAATAGGTAAACCTGAAGTAAAGATAATTACAACAGACTTGTCTGTACCGGAAAATGCAAAGAAACTTTATGAAGAAACTGCTAATGAAAATATAGATTTCCTTATTAATAATGCCGGTTTTGGTATTTACGGAGAATTTGCTAATATTGATTTGGATAGAGAAATTGACCTTATCAATACCAACATTACAGCAGTTCATATTCTTACTAAGCTGTTTTTAAGGGACTTTATCAAGAAAGATAAAGGTCATATCCTTAATGTAGCATCATCAGCAGGTTTCTTAGCAGGACCTCTTATGAGTTCATATTATGCCTCAAAGAACTATGTTGTAAGACTTAGTGAAGGTATATATGAAGAACTTAGAAGAAAGAAAAGCAATGTTCATATCAGTTGTTTTTGTCCCGGACCTGTTAAAACAGAGTTTAACAAAGTTGCCGGTGTTAACTTTGCAATTAAAGGTATTGACCAAACTTATGCTGCAAAGTATGCCATAGATAATGCACTAAAGAATAAGATGATTATTATGCCATCATTTACAATGAAAAGTGCCAATTTCTTTATGAGATTTTTACCGAATAAGCAACTTACAAAAATTTGTTACCACATACAACGAAAGAAAGACAATTAATTTGGAGGGTAAAAGTGGCTAGAAGAGGATATGTAGATAAGAGAGGCAACAAAAGACAGTATTCAATGATTCCTTTTGTGGGTTTAGGAATTTTAGTTGTACTTCTTATTGTAATAATTGTTGGTATTACTTCTTGTGCAAAGGGTTGTAGCAACAAGGGTGATACTAACGAAACAAAACCACAGACTACAACAACTGCAAAAGCAACAGAAAGTTCATTTAATATGTCTATTGCCGGTGACTATATTATTTATAGTTCAATTTATAAAGGTGCAAATGAACTTGCCGGTGGCAATGGATATAACTTTAAACCAATGGTTAAGAACCTAAAGCAGTTTACTTCTAAGTGTGATGTAAACTACTATAACCAAGAAACAATCCTTGGTGGTACAGAAATGGGACTTTCCGATTATCCACTATTTGTTAGTCCACAAGAAGCCGGTGATGCTATGGTTGATTTAGGATATAACCTAGTTTCAACTGCTACTAACCACTCAATGGATGGTGGTGAAGAGGGTATCCTAAATTCTTGTAAATATTGGGACAAGCAAAGAAAAGAACATAATGTATATATGATGGGTACTTATGATAGCCAAGCAGACAGAGATGCAGTAAATGTACTTGAATGTAACGACATTAAATA
>Ga0326513_10001171_pt1 | contig 21351 bp, 26 predicted proteins | sample 2_2465_0518_D_FD_203654 | JGI IMG/M metagenome (GOLD analysis project Ga0326513, IMG submission 203654) | Bovine rumen microbial communities from UC Davis, California, United States - 2_2465_0518 | ecosystem: Host-associated > Mammals > Digestive system > Stomach > Rumen | place: USA... | reverse complement strand
GATTCTACGGCGTTAAATAAATACATTGGGAAAAGACTAAAAATGACAGGCGGTAAAGGGAATGCCCGTATGTTTATTGCCATTAGGCATACAGATTCAACACCAACAGATATGTATCATCAGTCGGGAAATGCGATTGAATTTGTTATACCCAGCAACATAAGAAACATAGCTTGTAGTGTTCTTGTTGAAGGTGGTGCGACTGTAAATAATGAAACAGTTTATCCCATGCTCCGTCTTGCATCCGACCCCGATGATACCTATCAGCCCTATGCCATGACTAATAGGGAGCTGATGGAGAAGGCGGGAGTATGGACTACACCGGTCTCATGCCTTGTGGGAGATACTACTTGTACTATCACAAATAGTGCCATACATACTACAAGCATTATTAACCCGTATATACAGACGGCAAGCGGTGCGGTCGTAGCGTACTCTAATCTGGCCGTCACAGAGGGGCAGGCCGTGATTACGTTTGGTGTGGCATTAACCGAAGCGGCAAGTGTTAAACTTCAGATACTTAATATCTAAGGAGGAGTTATGGCATACGTTAAAATGATACCATATATTGTTTCACCGGGTCCGGGAGGCTTAACAGGAACATATACGGTCAATCTTAACCTCAATGACAGCGGCCCAACAACGTGGGCAACATACGCAGATGACGCAGTAGGCATGGAAGCAGGGAGTGCTGATTGGGATTTATTCTTTGGACATTATCCTTGCATATTAACTAACGGTGTTGAAGGTGATAAGCTTAACCCTACAGATTTTTCAAAGACTGCAAGTGGTTCAATGGCTCCTATTACAACACTCGGGAACGATGTAATGATATGTTTTCCTAGACGCGGTATTAAAATCGAGCAATCTGGAAGTACATTATCAGTTAGTATGACTACCGAAGAAAATAAATCTGGATATTCTTATAAAGCACATAGTTATAAGGGCGTTGCAAAAGATAGATTTTATCTTGGAGCGTATAAAGGTTATGTATCATCTGACAAACTATATTCAGTTTCCGGACAGACACCTAGTACACATACTACAATAGGTGGTTTTAGAAGTTATGCACAAGCGAGAGGCACGGGCTACGAACAGAGTGCATTTTATCAGCTTACTTTTAGACAGGTGATGTATTTGCTGAAATATAAAGGGCAAAATGCACAGGTAGCTGTTGGACGTGGATTTGTTGATGTTAACAACAGTGCTATATACGGAAATACAGGCTCCACGAATGATAAGGGAATGGATTGGGGAGAATCTACAGGCAAGTTCCCTATGAAGTTATTCGGACTTGAAGATTTCTATGGAAATATATATGAATTTATAGATGGTATATATTCAAATAGTAATAGGTCATTACTTGCAGCAGATGGCAATTATAATAATACAGGAAGTGGTTATACAACTATCAGCAGTGCTACCGCCTCATCTAACTGGTCTGGATATATGAGATATCCAGTAGGAACTAATGCAGGTGGATTTGCACCTCTTGTTACTAATACTAACAAGGGAGATGAAAACACTTATTTTTGTGATTTCGCTAATGTTAGTGCTGACCGGTTGGCTGGTTTCGGTGGTAAGTGGAGTAATGGTGATCATGTGGGCGTGTTTCTGCTTAGTGCGACTCGTTCGACGTCTAATGCGGCTGCGGATTATGGTGCGCGACTGATGTTTTTCCCGAGTTAAGAAGATAAAACGGAATAATCTAAAAATGCATTAAATAATATATAAAAAGGAGGAAATAAAAATGTATTACGAAATCGAAATTCAAGTATCTAAAGACGGAACAGAAAGTAAGGGTATGTACTCTTACGACAACAGAGACAAGGCAGTCGCCGTCTTTCATCAGAAGATGGCAAGCGGTATGCAGAATGCCGACTTGAAGTCAGTGCTTAACATGGTTATCAATGAGCATGGCGGTACAGAGGTAAGAGAGTTTTGGCAGGCACCCGTTGAGCCTGAACCCGAACCCGAAGCATGATTAAACTAATGCATAAATTAATATCGTTACCAGCGTTAGACAGATACGTGATATTCTCAATTACATTTACTATTGTCTATACGATAGCGGAGTTTGTTATGACGCTGGTAACGGGCATATCACACGATGTATTAACGGAGTGGGTATATAAATTCTTTGCAGGCGAGGTAATCATGTGTGCTCTGATAAAGATTTTTAAACTCGCTCCGAAAAGTACAGTTATTGAAAAGCTGGAAAATGCCATAGGGTTTCAAGTAGAGGAGGAAGATGAATAATTGAAAAATCATAGTTCGCAACTTATAGCGTGGTAGCGGGGATAGATAAAATAAAGGAGGATAATAAAAATGAACAGTCAATTTTTACTGTATGTTTTGGCAGGAATAGCAGTTTTGACATCACTGACAGTGGAAGCACTTAAAAAGCTATTTAATGAAAAGGAGATAAGCTATAGCTCTAATCTACTCGCTGTAATAGTTTCCACAGTGCTCACCGTTGCAATATGTGTAGGGTATATACTTTATACGGGAACCACATTTACAGTACAGATTGCCGTAACTATGATAGCTCTTATCTATCTCTCGTTTCTCTCGGCTACTGTAGGTTTTGATAAAGTAAAGCAGATGATTGAGCAGTTAGGAGGCAGATAATGGCTCATACACAAGTAACTTTTTTAGAGACTATAAAGCCTTATGTAATGGAAGATATGAAGCAGTCAAAAATACTTGCTTCACTCACAGCATCACAGGCACTTATCGAAAGCAAGTATAGAAACAGTCGTCTTGCAGTAGAGGGAAATAATCTTTTTGGCATTAAAGGCGAATATAATGGCCAATCTGTTAATATGCTTACCACCGAATATCGTAACGGAGTAAGAAAAAGAGAAATGGCAGATTTTAGAAAATATCCATCATGGGCAGAAAGTATAGCAGACCATTCAGCATTATTTTTGAAAGCGTCCCGATATAAGAATCTTATAAACTGTCAGGATTATGAGGAAGCGTGCATCAATGTAAAAAAGGACGGATATGCAACTTCACCGACATATTCATCAACACTAATGAATCCCATAAAGAAATACAGACTTTGGATGTGGGATTATGAAGTGCTAAAGACATATAAAGCGGAGCAACTTGCCACTATCCGAAAGGGAAGTGATGGAGGTGGAGTGTACTTACTTCAGGAGTTGCTTAATAAGACTATTGGTAACATACTTACCACAGACGGTAACTTCGGTCCAGCTACAGAGTCATGTATTATATCCTTTCAAAAATCAAAAGGGCTTAAAGACGATGGTATCGTAGGTCCTAAAACATGGAAGGCATTAAAGGGATAATATGCCAGGAATAAATATAAACTTAAAAGATTGTATCATTCCTATGTATGACGATGTTCTGGAGGACATTCTGGACCATCGTCATACTCATTATGTGTTTCCCGGAGGACGTGGAAGTACAAAGTCATCATTTGTGGGAGGTATATGTATTCCACTTCTTATCATGGCAAATCCAAATATCCACGCAGTATGTTTTAGAAAAATAGGAAACACAATACAGACCAGTATATTTCCTCAAGTAACGTGGGGAATATATCAATTAGGAGTGGAGTCACTATTTTCAATTCCAAAAACATATAGCACTCCTATTACATATCTACCCACAGGGCAAAAGATATATTTCATGGGATTGGACGACCCAAATAAAATCAAGTCTATTAAGCCACAATTTGGATATATTGGAATTACATGGTTTGAGGAACTTGACCAGTTTGCAGGAGAGAATGAACTCCGTAAGGTGACGCAGTCCACAATGAGAGGTGGAGAGAATTTTTGGGATTTCCGTACATTTAATCCTCCCATAAGTAAGAATAACTGGGCAAATGAATATGTTGAGACTTGTGAGATAGAAAGAACTGAAAATACACTGGTAACACATAATACATATCTCGATGTTCCGGAAGAGTGGCTGGGACAGGTATTTTTAGAAGAAGCAGAAGAACTCAAAAGGATAAATCCCCGAGCTTACAGACATGAATATGGTGGAGAAGCAGTCGGTACGGGTGGAGATGTATTTCCAAATGCCTGTGACATGGACATGGAAGTATTAGTAGATGTAGAGCCTCACGATGATGGAACTGGAAACATTGTGAGTAAGATACCTTTGTGGAAAACATTTGACCACATATATAATGGAATTGACTGGGGTTTTGCACTGGACCCAACTCGTTTTGTGAGACTCCATTTCGATAGAATGAGGCGGGACATATATATATTTGATGAGTATGATACACATCAGTCCCGGATAAAAGAAATATACGATGCTCTATATGTTGACTTAAAAAAAGTAAAGCAGGATGAACTTGTTATAGCAGACCCAGGAGGTGGAGGATTGTTTGCAATAGCTGACTTCAAAGCATACGGAGCATTTATAAGGCAAGCAATAAAAGGTCCGGAAAGCGTTAATTATGGTATTAAATGGCTTCAGGGATTAAGTCATATATACATAGACAAAAAACGGTGTCCGGAAACATGGAAGGAATTTAGCACTTATGAATATGAGCAGGATAAAGATGGCAATTTTATAAGCGCCTATCCTGATGAGAATAACCATAGCATCGACAGCGTACGTTATGCCCTAGAACGATATTGTAATCGTAAAGGTAATTAACTTTACGAATTTATAATAGATGTTGTATAATACACTTTTGAAAAGGAGGTGTATTATGCAAGAACAATATTTTAATGGAATACGGTTTACAATAGGACCCGGAAGGAAGTATTTTTCAAACAGTAATGTTAAGCCAAGGTCAATGCATTGTTATGTATGGAGTTATTATAACGGAGAAATACCAAAAGGATATGAAGTTCATCATAAAGACTTGAATCGTTACAATAATGATATATCTAATTTGGAATTATTAGAAAAGCATGAACATAAGAAACTTCATGGCCGCATACTTACAGAGGAACAGCGGGAATGGAGAAGAAATAACATAAACGAAAAGGCAAGACCTAAAGCAATTGAATGGCATAAATCACAGGAAGGAAAAGAATGGCATAAAGAACAGGTAAAGATTCGAAAAGAAAATAGACGAATTGTGAAAGGAACTTGTTTGCAATGTGGTAAAGAAATTTATGGTTATAATAATCAGGGACATACAAAAAAATTTTGTTCTGGAGCCTGTTCACAAAAGTATAGACGAGATAATGGATTAAATGATGTGGAACGAATTTGTGTTATATGTGGAAAGCCCTTTATAGCAGATAAGTATGGTCATAAACAAACTTGTGGAAAATCTTGCGGAAATAAATTGGCATGGAAGAATGGCAAGACTGGAAAGATAGGAAATAAAAAGTATGCAAACAGGAAAGGAAATTAAATCATGGCTTGGTCATATAATCATAAAACAGGCAAATCATTTTGGACAGAGAATCCAAAGTATATATCAGACCCTCGTATAGGCGAAGGATTTAAGGATACAGGATATGGATTTAAAGATACTATGGTTACTCGAAAGCATACTGAATATTCAACTCCAAAAGAAGCACAAAAAGCTCGTGAAGAATATTTGAAAGAGCAACAAATTGCGAAGAATGAAGATGAAGCAAGACAGCGAGAAGTAAATGAAAGGATAGGCAAAGAAGTAGAGCATATCAATCATGAAATTAAAAGATTGAGGGAGCTTCAAAGTAGAACTGACAGTGCACCTGGAGATTATAAATATTACGAAAGACAGATAACGAAACTTCAAAAAAGATTAAGAACAATAACTTGATTAAAAATTTTATAATATGTGATTATAGTAGTATAATAACTATGTAAACTTATTCAAAAATATATCGGTATGATATAGAGGAGATAAAAATGTCGTTATGGTCAACAATAGTACACAAATTGAAGGAGATGATAAGACCCATGATAGGCACACGAACCATTGAACAAACACTTCATGTCGCTCCAGTAATTTCTTCGCAAATGGAGCATTCAATTGAATTATGGGCAGATATGTATAAGAATCAGGCTCCGTGGTTACATGAGCCCAGTTACGAAGATGCTACAAGAGTTGTTAGTTTAGGGCTTCCTTCACTTATAGCAAGTGAAAAAGCAAGAACGGCATTACTGGAGCTTAATTCAGAGATTACAGTTCCCATGGAGGAAGTAGAAAAAGAAAATCCAAATTACAAAGAACCCGAGCCGGACGAGTATGGTAATCTAATACCGTCCGTAGAGCCCAAAACAATAGTAGAAGACAAACTCACAGGACCTTCCGAGAGAGCAGAATACTTAAATAAAGAATACACGAAGTTGAAGAAGCATCTTCGTAAACAGATAGAGTATGGCATTGCAAAGGGAGGCTTGGTCATAAAGCCTTATGTTGTTATGAATAAGGCAAAGACACCCGATGCAAAAACAACGGCATCTATAGAATTTGATTATATTCAGGCGGACGCATTTTATCCTCTGGCATTTAATGCGAGTGGAGATATAACGGAAGCAGCATTTATACAAACGAAAACAGATAAAGACTTTGTATATAGGAGATTGGAATATCATAAGTGGGAAAATAATACAGTTACCATAAAAAACATGGCATTCCGGTCAACAAATAACACTAATCAACAAGGCGATATGCCTGGAGTTGATTTAGGGCAACAGATATCTCTCACAGATGTTCCTGAATGGAAGGACATGAAGGAAAGTGTAAAGATAGATAATGTAGAGAAACCACTATTCGCATATTTTAAGATGCCCGAAGCTAATACAGTAGACCCCTCAAGCCCTCTTGGAGTAAGTGGATATAGCAGGGCTGTTTCCCTTATAAAGGATGCAGATATGCAGTATAGCAGATTGTTATGGGAATATGAAGCTGGTGAGATGGCAGTAGATATAGACCGTGACGCGCTTCAATTCCTGGAGGAAAGAAAAGACAGAGATGGACGTCCATACAGTGGAAGGTCAACACTGGGACAGTTGCAACAACGGCTGTATAGAAAAGTTGACCTTGGTGAGTCTAATACATACGAACCATACGCACCAGTATTAAGAGATGCTTCTTATATACAAGGACTTAATTCAATACTAATGAGAATTGAAGATACGGTGGGTATAAGTAGAGGAACGCTTTCAGATGTAGCGGCAGAAGCTCGGACAGCTACAGAACTTAAAATATTAAAGCAGAGAAGCTATCAAACAAATGCTGATATTCAACAAGCGATAGAGGATACATTAAAAGATACGGTATATGTGATGAATGTATATTGTACTCTTTACCAGATAACTCCGGAGGGTGAGTATGACATCAACTTCGAATGGGACGATAGTATTATAGTTGATGTAGAGACAGAGCTTAATAAGCGTATTACACTTATGCAGAATGGATTGGCAAGTAAGCTTGAAAACAGAATGTGGTACTTCGGAGAAACAGAAAGACAGGCAGAGGAAGCGTTGCGTAAGATAGATGAAGAGAATACACAGTCTATGGAAAATGAACTTGTAATGGAACAGAATAGAGAAGGCAATGATAATTCCAATTTCCAAAAGAATGAAAAGAAATCAAATAATTTTGAGAAAGATGAAAACGAATGATTTTAACTTTACCCTGTGCAACTTGTGGATGGAATGATGATTGTCCACATAACATAAAGTATTGTGTTATCAATAACGGATATAAGCATAAATTTCCACAAAATAATAAATCCAATAAATCTACTAATAAAGGAGGAAGGATACACACATGATTTTAAGAGACCTACTATCCACATTGACAAATCAATCAAGTCAAATAACACTCAAAGATTTTTCAACCGGAAATGAAATAGCAGTTATGAAAACTTCTGGTTATGGAAGTCTGGAAGATTCTATTGAGCAGGGCGTTGTTAGACAATGGACTATAGCTGATATAAATCGAATAACTATAGCACTTGAAATAGATGGTTCCGAAACACCTTCCATTGCACCTAAAGGAATCGGATTTATAGATTTTGATAATGAAATTGATTCAGGACGCTTCAATAGTATATCGGCGTCCACTCTTACAGAGGCTCTCAACAACCTTGATGAAGATGCGTGGTTAATGTTGTATCAATTAAAACCTACAAATATCAGTGACCCCGCAGGTGTGGCAATAGGATATAGATCCTATAAGATTATTGGGAGAACATGGCCCGCAAATAGTTATTCCGGGATGTTTGCGTTTGAAAATTTCTGCGTACCGCTCTCGGGAAAATATTCAGGGATTACTACAAATCTTTCAAATGTGGAAGGTTTCTGGACTCTTTATGGCATGAAATATAATGAGGAATAATAATGTTATCAGAAAGTGCTCTTAACAATCTGATACAACCAATCATAGACAGACAAGAAGCGATAAATACCTATGTTCTTACTCAAATAGCAAAACGGGTTAAGGACATAGGTACAATGCTCCCGTCAGATATTCATAAATTGGAAAGATTATTAAGATCAGGCAATGATGTTCGTCTTATAAATAAGTTTCTGTCAGATCAGACAGGACTTAATGAGAAAGCAATAAAAAAACTCATAAAAGATATAGCGCAGGATTCATATGTAGATGCCAAACCTTATTATGATTATCGTCATAAATCATTTATTCCATTTGAGAATAATATAGAGCTTCAAAAAGTAGTGAAAGCTATAGCCGTAACCACGGCCGAGTCTTATGTAAATCTATCTAATTCAAAAGCAATAGGATTTATGATAAGAGACTTGAAAAAACCAAAGATATTAAAATTCCATAGTATCCAGCAGACTTATCAAACAGTTGTTGACGAAGCTATACAAGCAGTACAGAGTGGAGTAATTGATTATAATACTGCCATGAGAAGAACAATGCAGCAACTCGTGGATAGTGGTGTTAGACGAATGTACTGGGAAAGTGGATATTCGCAGAGACTGGACACTGCCATTAGACGAAATATATTAGATGGTGTAAGAGCGATAAATCAGGGAGTGCAGGATGAGACTGGAAAACAGTTTGAAGCAGATGGTAAAGAAATAACAGTACATGAAAACAGTGCTCCTGATCATGAGCCAGTACAAGGACATCAGTTTACAAACGAGGAATATGATAAATTACAAAACGATAAATCTTTTAAAGATATAAATGGTATAAAATTTCAACCTATAGCAAGGGCAATAGGAACATTGAATTGTAGACATTTTACATATTCAATTATTATTGGACATTCAAAGCCAATTCATTCTATAGAAGAGTTAGAGAAGATGAAAGAAAGAAATGCTAAAGGTTATACTGCTCCAAATGGCAAGCATTATACCATGTATGAATGCACACAGAAACAAAGAGAATTGGAAACACTGATAAGAAAGAATAAAGATGGGCAGATAGCAGCGAGAGAAAGCGGAGATGAAGAACTGGCTAAAAAATATCAGGCAAAAATCAATAAATATACCAATCAATATAAAGCATTTTCAGGTGCCTGCGGTTTAAGTGTTAAACTGAAAAGAGCATCTGTAAGTGGGTACAGGAAAATCAGTACCAAATAATCACATTTTTCATTTACAATAAAAATATTATGTAATATAATATTGATGAGGATTATTTATCAAATAACCTCCGATTCGAAAAGAATACGTCAAGTGCCCGGACACGCTTGACGTATTCTTATTTTTATAAGGAGTTTACATATATGGAAGGAATTATAGCTTCAATCATTACAAGTGTATTAGCCTTGGTCGGTGTTATAATTACGAATACTCGAAGTAATCAAGTTATTGAAAATAAATTAACAGTGGCACAAGCGGTTACAGATACCAAGATAGACCAATTGACAGAGGAAGTAAAGAAGCATAATAACTTTGCGGCGAGAATGCCGGTAGTAGAAGAGCAGATAAAAGTAATAAATCACAGGTTAGAAGATTTAGAAAAACATGACCTGGAAGAAATAAAGAAGTACGCAAACACTCATGGATAACCAGTCTTTAATGACTATTATCATATAACTCCAGCGTAGGGAGATATAAAGCAACGCACATTCAACCGCCAAACTGCAAGGCGGAAATACAAGTTGGCAGATATAAAGAATGTAAAGGAGATGCACTATGACAATCAAAGAACTATGGGAAATGGCAGACGTTGAGGACGGAAAACTTACTTTGGAACAGTTTGAGGAACTGGCGAAGCAAAATAAGGTAAAGTTCGCAGACGTAACAAGCGGAGATTATGTTTCAGTGAATAAGTATAACGATGAGCTTGAATCACGTGATAAACAAATAAGTTCATTGAATGAAACAATAGCCCAGCGTGACACAGACCTGAAAGACCTACAAGATAAGCTCGGACAGGCAGGAACGGATGCAACAAAGCTTGATGAAGTATCCCAGAACCTCACAGCGCTGCAGGCAAAGTATGACACTGATACGAAAGCACTTCAAGAAAAGCTTTCAAAGCAGGGATACGAGTTCGCAGTGAGAGAATTCGCAGCAACAAAGCAGTTTTCAAGTAAAGCTGCAAAGAGGGATTTTATAAATTCCATGATAGCAGAGAACTTAAAGATGTCAAAGGATGGAAAATCCATAATGGGAGCAGAAGACTTCGTGACATCGTACTCACAGGAAAACGAAGATGCTTTCATAACAGAAGAAGATTACATGCCGGAACAGGAGCCACTTCCTATGTTTATAAATCCCACGCAGGGAACAACAGACCCGACACCGGACCCAACAGGTGGATTTGCAGATGCTTTCCACTTCGCAACGGTAAGACCAATGCCGGAAGCAAAATAATTTAAGGAGGATAAAATTATGCCTTATGTAGCACCCGCCAATAACGGCACCACGGCTCAAGGAGCAGTGAATTACGCAACCGAGTATAGCAGAGCCCTTTCACAGATGTGGCCTTATGTACTCAACTTTGGAGCACTTTACTCCACACCCAATAACGGTAGATATCGTTGGGTAAATGCAAAGACTATTGAGATTCCTTCCATTAGCACCACAGGACGTGTCAATGCTAACAGGGATACGATAGCACTGGCACAGAGAAATTACGCAAACTCATGGGAGCCCAAAACCCTCACTAATGAGAGAAAGTGGTCAACAATAGTACATCCCATGGACATCGACCAGACTAACATGGTTTCAACTATTGCAAATATCACTCAGGTATTTAATGAGGAGAAGAAGTTCCCTGAAATGGATGCTTACCTGATTTCCAAGGTATACGACGATTGGACAAAGGTAGCAGGTCCCGAGCAGGCAGCAAATCATGTAGCAGATAAGACTGCACTTACCGCTGCAAATATTCTTGGAGTATTTGATAAGCTGATGCTTGCAATGGATAATGCAAGAGTTCCTGCTAACGGACGTATCCTTTATGTCACTAACGAGGTCAACTATATCCTGAAGGAGGCTGACAAGATAAGCCGTTCAATGGATATTACTTCTGGACCTAACGCTATTGACAGAAGGGTTAATAGACTTGACCAGGTAACGATTGTACCTGTTCCTTCAACATTGATGAAGACAGCATATGACTTCACAGAGGGCTATGAGGCAGATGCAGATGCAGACCAGATAAATATGTTCCTGGTACACCCGCTCGCAGTCATTACTCCTGTATCATATACGTTCTCAAGACTGGATGCACCCAGTGCCGGTTCTGAAGGAAAGTATATTTACTACGAGGAATCCTTCGAGGATGTGTTCATTCTCAATAAGAAGTCAGATGCAATTCAGTTCAACATAACTGAAGCATAATGAGAAGGAGAGCTTATGCAGTGGATAGAGGATACCTATAAGGTAAAACGTGGAAATGTATCACTGAAGGTGTCAAAGAACGAAGTAAATAAATATTTCGATATGGGATATGATATTTACAGTCTGGACGGAAAGCTTTTAAAAAGGGCAGTTCCCAAAGACGTTCCCACACTACAGAAGGCATTTCTGGACAGCGAGAAGCGCATAGCTAAACTCGAGGCGGAGATAGCAAGCTTAAAGGAGCAGCTTAACAAGAAAGCTACTACCCGCAAGACAACAAAGAAGACGGACGAAGAGTAAATAATAATCAGAAAGGTGGTCAAATCTAATGTATTTAACATACGAAGAATATCAGAATATGGGCGGTACGTTAGAGGAGACCACTTTTAATGATTATGAGTTTGAAGCAGCTTCTATTGTAGACTGGTACACGTTTAATAGGTTACAGAATGAAACAGAATATCCGGAAGCACTTGTTAGACTTATGTACCATCTAATTACAATGATTGATAAGCAAATGCAAGCCACTAATATGGGAGTCAATGAAAACGGCGCTACAGACGGTGGTAAAGCTATTACCAGCCGTTCAAACGATGGAGTATCCGAAAGCTATAATGTAATGTCAGCATCAGAGATAGCGCAATCAATGAAAGATGAGATGGGAAAGGCAGTACAGAGATATCTGCAAGGAGTTATGAACTCGCTTGGACGTAAAGTTTTATATCGTGGACTGTATCCGGGAGAATAAAAATGTATCCGGTATGGTGGGAAACAACGGTAACGATATATAACAAATATGAGGACAAGCAAACACAATTGGTTACATGGTATAGGCATGTAGTCAATAATTGTTTTTGGAAGGCTTCAAATAATAAGGTTACTATAAATGATACGGTTTTAGACAGTAGCAATATTATTTGTCGTATTCCAAAACAGGAGAATTTCCTGGAGCGGTTTGACTGGGAACAACTTCCAAACGATGTGATGAATCAATATTTCACACTCGGACAAGGAGATATCCTTATAAAAGGAGATATTGATTTTGAAGTGGATGAGTATACGAAAGGACATCGTTCAACTGATTTGTTATCAAAGTATAAGATGAAAGGTTGCATGGAAGTTGAACAGTTTGCAAATAATACAGGACGTGGAAGATGTAATGAGCATTATTATGTATCAGGTATCTAACGATGGCAGAATACATAACGTGTGAAGTAGAAGTTGATGAAGACGCACTGGGACATAAGATAGAAGAGCTTATAGATGATACAGTAATGCTTGAAATACATAATAAGTTCGCACAATATTGTGACGATTATGTACCATTTTTAGAAGGACCACTTTCCCAGACGATAGAAGTGAGTCCCGAGGGTGTACGATATACACAACCTTATGCACATTATCAATATCACGGAGAGGGTTTTAATCATACATTAGATGTACACCCACTTGCAACAGCGTTTTGGGATAAGGTAATGATGCAAGATAGAGGCGAAGAATTTACGAAAGCGGTTGAACAGATATTAAAGGACAGGGCAAGGCAATTATATGGATAAAAATCAGGCTATCATTGATTATTTAATAACTTGTCCGAAGATACAGGATAATCCTTTATACTTCAATTTCATACATGGAAATGAAGATGATAAACAGATTATCACAACGGGTAATGAAAAGACGATAGACCGACCTTATGTGGATGGAAGTGTATTAAAAAGATTTACATTTACCATAATTGATTTTAAGTCAGTTGCATATAGGGCAGTAGTAAAAGATGGAGTACACGTAGATGAAAACGTGGAAGATATCTTACAAGTACAGGATATTATAGACTGGATAGAAGAGCAAAACGAGATAAGAAATTTTCCTAATTTTGGAGAGGATTGTATTGTGGAAAGTATAGCAACGACAGCAAACAATCCAAATCTAAATGGAGTGGACAGCAATGTATCACCTGCATTGGCAAAATATAGTATATCTATTCAGGTGAATTATATAGATGTAAGCAAAGTGTTATGGAAATAAGGAGGACAAAACTATGCCAGTTACACAATTTAATTTAGCCGACCATCAGAGGGCAGAAAGAAAGACACTACTTACCGTAGCCGCTTGGAATGAGACTGTGGAAGGAGCTACTACCGAAGTTAGAGAACTTCTTGGAAGACGTACAGAGGATTCAAGTATTGAGTATAATGCAGACATCGCAACATCAACAGATATACTCGGTATCAACTATACGGATATCAATAAGACACAACCTCAACAGGATTTCGACCCGTATCTTATACTTGGTGGTTCGAAGCTTGGAGCAAAGCTCAATGACATAAGACGTAGAAATGCGCTGTCAGAGATGAGTCAATTCACTATATATATTATCACAGCATTTTGTGGTACTGATGGAGCATACGAGGCAGAGAAGCACATAAATTGCACAATCACTTATAACTCAATGGGTGGAGATGCAAATGTAAACTTCCCTATATCAGTTTATCTGTCAAATGATAGTGTGACAGGTACTGTTGATAAACTCGGCGATGATTTTGAGTTCACACAGGACGCATAATAAGGAGGCTATATGTCAACTAAAATAAAGGAAGAGAATATAGTTCAAAACGAGCAGGAACAGATACAGGATATCGACCTTTCTGTTACCCAGAAGAAGAAGTTCAGAATTGACGGTGATAATAATCGTATACTTGAATTAAATACTTCCGATGCTGGGATAGTCGTAAGAATGAATGAACTTTATCCTAAAATGAAATCACTCGGAGATAAGCTCGCTGTTAAGATTTCAGAGCAATCGACTATAACGGATGAGGAAGAGCTGGGAAAGATAGCAGAAGTCATTCTTGAGTTGGATAATAGTATTCGTGGATTGCTCGATGAATTATTTGATTCCAATGTGTCGGAAGTGTGTATACCCGAAGGAACGACCGTCGACCCGTTTAATGGTCAGTTCAGGTTTGAAACTATTATTGACAGGCTTGGCAAATTGTATAGTGATAACTTCACTTCTGAATTTACGAAGATGAAGAGAAATGTATCCAAGCATACTGCTAAATATACAAAGAGCAGGAAAAGGTAACTTAAAGACAGGCAATGTATCAAATTCCGACAAAGCTCGAATTTAATGATGAGAATCACAAGATAGCCGAGAATGGCGATTACCGTATGGTACTTGATTGTTTTTCAGCATTGAATGACGCAGAACTCACAAAAGAGGAAAGGATAATTGCCTGTCTTATTATTTTTTATGAAGAATTGATTGATATTGAAGATATCAACGAGATTAAAGATATTGATACATGGATAAAGGAAATGTTTCAATTCTTTCGTTGTAATCAACCGGAAGCTCCACAAGTATTATCGCATAATCTAATCGACTGGGAACAAGACGAGCAAATGATATGTGCGGCAATAAATCCAATAGCGAATAATGAGATACGTTCAATACCTTATCTGCATTGGTGGACATTCATGGGATATTATAATTCGATTGGTAAGAGTGTACTCGCTACGGTAGTATCTATTAGAAATAAGATAGTGCGTGGGGACAAGATGGAGAAGTGGGAAAATAAGTTTAAGCGGGAAAATCCACAATACTTTAATTGGAAATCAAAGAGTGTTGACAATATAAAAGAAGATGAAGAAGTCAAAGCACTCTGGAATGCAGATACAAACTCCTAATGAAAGGAGGTGTAAGATATGTCAGAATATGATGGCGAAGTCCAGTTAGGCGTAAAGCTCAAACCACAAGATATTCAAACGTCAGCTAAAAAATTATCCGACACAGTAGAAAAAATATTTAATGCTAACGCTGGAAAGAAATTAGATAGTTCTTTTAAGCGTGTTTTGTCAACTTTAGATAAAGATAATGCTAAAGCTAATAACTTAAATAAGACAATAGATGAATTATCAAATAGAAAGATAGAGATTCAGTCTAATATTGATACATTAGGTGATAAAATTGACAAAGCAAATTTGGCTATACAACATGGTCAGGATTATCTTAAAGCTCACGCAAGTGAGAAAGGATTAGGGACAGGTTACGATGAAGTAGCTCAAAAGCAAGAGGAGCTTATAGCCCAGAGTGAATCCTGGGCTGATGAGGCGCGAAAGCTTGAAGATGAACTCACTTCTGTAGATGCCCAAATAGAAAAAACTTCACAAACTCTTAATGAGAACAATAATGCCACCAGAGTTACCATAGCGAAATGGGACGAAGTGGCAGCTAAATCAGCAGATGTAGTCAATTCAGAAGAAGCTATTGCACAAGCAGTTCAAGAAGCGAATGATGCTATGTCCGAGGAACCCAAGAAACCTCAAACTTATGAAGACTATGCGAGAAAAGCGGCAGAGCAATGGAAAGCTGTTTTAGAACTTACAAAACAATCTGTTCAAAATATTCCAAATATGATGAAATCGGCTATATCTGGAATAGGTTCAAGCATCGCTCAACTGCCCACACTATTCAGAGAAGCGGCATCACAGGGAGTTGAATTGCTTAAAGCATCTTTTGATAGTTTATCCACTTCTGTAAAAAGATTGGCAAGTTCCTTAATAGGGCGTCTTAAGACAGGACTTAAATCGTTAATCTCGCATTTAGTTAATGCCCGAAAGCATTCTAACGGACTTGATTTTTCTTTTGGAAAACTGATAAAGAAATTATTGATGTATGGCTTTGGAATACGAAGTGTATATGTACTTTTCAATAAACTCCGTAGTGCTATCAAAGACAGTATAAATAATCTGGTGCAATTTAATGGTGGTGTAAATGAAACTAATAAATCAATGAGTGCTCTTACATCGGCACTTGCTACATTTAAGAATAGTATAGGTGCGGCTGCGGCTCCATTACTCAATGCCATGGCACCGGCATTAACACGAATCATTCAACTTGCTACACAGGCAACTAATACAATTGGTAAATTGATAGCGGCTCTTACAGGTAAATCAACTTTCTTACAAGCTGTGAAAGTTCAGCAGGACTATGCAAAAAGTTTAGATAAAACTTCTAAAAATGCTAAAAAAGCCAATAAAGAGTCTGATGGATATTTAAGCACTATTGACGAAATAAATAAATTTCAAACAAAGAAAACTGACGAGGATGAAGAAGAAACAAAGAGTCCGGGTGATGATTTTATGGAAGTACCCATTGATTCTAAAATCAAAGATTGGGTAAATAAATTCAAAGAGGCTTGGAAAAATGCAGACTTTACAGATATAGGAGCCGCTATCGGTAAAAAATTAAAAGATGCACTTGACTCTATAAATTGGGATTTCGTAAAAGAAACAGCGGGCAAGTTAGGAAAATCACTTGCAACTTTCTTAAATGGAATTATAAACACTGAAGGGCTCGGAGATACTATAGGAAAATCTATTGCTGAGGCATTTAATACTGCAATAGAATTTGTGCGTAACTTTATAGAGAATCTTGATTGGGAAGGTTTAGGTAAATTTGTCAGTGATGGTATAAATAGTTTTGTAAATAATTTCGATTGGGAAAGTCTTGGAAAAACTGTAGGAGAAGCAATAAACGGTGTATTTACATTCTTGCTCACAGCCATAGAAAATACAGATTGGCATAAACTTGGAAGTTCTTTAATGCAGGCACTTATGAACGCAATCAAAGAAGTCGATTGGGAATTAGTTGGTAAGACTGCCGCATCTACTATTAATATGGTTGTTAAATTTGTGAGAGGTTTGGTAGATACATTTGACCCATTGACTATAGGAGAATCTTTTGCTACAGCTATTAATACTGCAATCAAGAAAATAGATTGGGCAAATTTAGGTTCCACCATAAGTGAAGGTGTTAAAAAGCTTTTAGATTTATTTATAACGTTTGTCGAAAAAGTTGATTGGAAAGCATTTGGAGAAAGTGTTAAAACGATGCTGAAGAATATAGATTGGACGGGCGTCATATCTAAAATGTTTGAAGCAATAGGAGCAGTATTAGGAGGACTCGCCGCTTTCTTGTGGGGATTAATAGAAGAAGCATGGAACGATGTGAAGAAATGGTGGTTTGATGTTGCTTATAAAGACGGTGAGTTTACAATACAAGGATTATTAAATGGAATTGTAGAAGCATTGAAAAATATTGGCAACTGGATTTTGAAAAATATATGGGAACCTTTCAAAAAAGGATTCTGTACTGCATTTGGAATAGCAAGTCCTTCAAAGAAAACAAAAGAATTTGGTAGTTATATCATACAAGGATTAAAAGATGGAATTCAAGCAGGTGTACAAGGTGTATTGAATATCGTTAATACTCTTAAAGAAAAACTTTTCTCCATGTTCAATGCTATAATTGCCACAGAAGAAAAGATGATAAATGGTGTAATACGAGGAATTAACTGGCTTATTGATAAACTAAATGATATTCATATAGATGTTCCTGATTGGATGTCAGAAGCTATAGATAGACTTGCCGGAGTTTATGTAGAATCTATTGGATTTGATATTGGAAAACTTAGTACAGTATCACTTCCTCGACTCGCACAAGGTGCAGTAATACCTCCTAATAAAGAGTTTATGGCAATGCTCGGAGACCAAAAACAGGGCATGAATATTGAGACTCCTCTTGAAACGATGAAGCAAGCGTTTAGAGAAGCCATTTCAGAAACAGGTGGCGGCAATGGAGTTAAAACAATTCAATTCATCTTACCTAACAAACAGCTCATAGCAGAGTATGTAATAGAGGGCGGACGGATATTACAATCCAGTAGAGGAAGTAATCCTTTTGAATTAGCATAAGGAGTATATTATGGCAGTATCAAGACAATTTTCAGTAGACGGAGTAGGAATAAAAGCTCCCACATCATATAAACCTGTGTTCGCAACTACTTCAACAGAAGATAGTGACCGAACACAGGATTTAGTAATGCACAATACTCCAATGGGAACTATTGCCGGCTATGATATGCAATGGGATTCACTTACTACACAAGAGGCACAAACAATATTGAAAGGCATGATGAATAAATCTCAATTTTCATTTTATCATCATGATTTATTAAATGGCTGGGTAAGTAGAGATTTTTATGCCTCAAATTTTAATGTACAAGCAGTAAGACTAAAAGATGGCGAAGAACTTTGGTCAGGATTATCAATCAATATTAGAGCGATAAATCCCATAGTAGGAGTGATGTCATGAGAAATATAACACAAGAAGCAAGAGCTAATATGGCAAAACGTAGAAACTTTGTAAACTACGCACGAATGACATTAGCTGATGGAACTGTATTAAATTTAGAGCCTAAAGATTTTAGAGTTGCCGGAAATAGCTTCACTGATGATTTAGTCAGTGGAGATAATTTTCAGTTTGGTACAGTAATAGGTAAGACTGTAAATATTAGACTTGATAATACCGATGAAAGATTTTCACAGTATGATTTCTATATGGCTCGTTTCACTCTGTATATACATTTCCCGGAAGCCTATACAGACGAGCATGGAGACTTACAAGATGAAATATTCACTCTTGGATTATTTACTGTGACAGAGCCGAGTACGACAGGAATAGTGATTGATATAGCAGGAATAGATGAGATATATAAATTCGATAAATCATTTGGATTGTCGAATTTTAACCTTACTATAAATCACAGCTTACATGACATACTCGTGCAATGTTGTAATGAATGTGATGTTGCAATAGGATTTAATCATTTCGATAATGAAAATCTTGTAGTTAAACTTGAAGAGCAACCGAAGAGCAAAACGTATAGAGAGATAGTATCCGAAGTCTGTACTATTGCGGGGTGCAATGCGAGAGTAAATGCTACAGGAGCATTAGAACTTGTATGGTATAATTCAGATGCATTTTCCGAGGGATTGGACGGTGGGACATTTAATTATCCCGGACAAACATCTTACGAGGATGGTGATACTGCTGATGGCGGATCATTCAATCCATGGAATGTTGGATATGTATACGATAGCGGAGAATTTACAGATAGATGGACATTTCATCATATATCAAATGTCAAAAGCTTAAAAATACTCACTGATGATACAGTATTCACAGGAGTTAAAATTGCGAATGGCGAGGATATTACATATTATCCAACAAGCGGATACGAGGGATATGTAATTGAGATAAAAGATAACCCGTTTACCATCGGAAATGAGGCGCTTATCGCACAACAGCTATACAATAAACTTCAACGTCTGATTGTACGTGGATTTTCGTGTTCCATACTTCAAGACCCTACTATAGAAGCAGGAGACGCTTGTATGATATGGGATATTAAAAATATTCCTCATAAGTCATTGATAACTAATGTCAAATACACAGTCGGTGGAATGATGCAGATTTCCTGTAATGTAAAAAATCCAATAGCACAAGTTACTTCACATAAAGATAAAGTAGCCCAGGCAATACAGGAAAGCGAAAACTATTCAGATAATAAATTAAATGCTTATGGAAATGCTGTAGCACATTTTAATGAGCTTGCTAATGCCGCTTTAGGATACTATAAAACTGATGTGACGGAACAAGGAGCAACAATAACTTATATTCACGATAAGCCTACACTTACCGCTTCCACAAATGTATGGAAGATATCAGCCGCAGGAATACAGATTTCAGAAGACGGCGGGCAAACTTATACTTCTGGAGTTGATACAGTAAATGCGGAACTTATTATGAATATGGTATACGCTCATGGAGTGAGTTGTGATTGGATTCATTCGGGTACACTTGTACTCGGCGGTGATAATAATGTAAATGGTAAAATAGAGATGAAAGATAGTTCCGGCAACACTATCGGAACATGGGATTATACAGGACTGGAAGTAGCAAAAGGAAGTATGAGAGGTCTCTCAATGGATTTGGGAGGACCGCTTGGAGATAAATCTTATGGTGAGCTAAAATTATACGATGTAAACGGAAAAGAATTTGCAGTATTTAATCGAGATGGAATACTTTGTAAATCGGGTCCGATAAAGGTAGGTAACGAGGGAATATTAGTCACTGACCTTGTATACGGAGATGATTGGAGTACATATAATCAATCTGGACATACCTGGATTAAAATAACTGGAGATACTATAAGATTAGATGATAATCGTAAAACGGGAAGTTTAAACCACTACGCAACTCTAAAATTAGATGCTACCAAAGGACTTCTAATTAACGGAGATAAGGATTTAACTACGTTTGAAACCGAAGTTGACCATAATGATTATGTTCGATTTAATGACACAGTTCGTTTTAATAGTTCAATACGAGTCGATGAAAATAGCACACGTTCTGATAATATATCGAGGGTAACACATGATTTAGAAATGAGTATGGATTCAACAGTCACAGATATTAATGGTAGTGGTTTAACTATTTGGACTTCGGACCGTGTAAGTTCTTTTAGTTTTGGATATACTGATATGGAATTTTCAAGAGGTTTGTTAATAGATTAACAGGAGGATTTATGAGTAACGAATTTGATTTGAAATGTGATGATTTAAGACAGAAGTTAGTTGAGGATATCAATTCAGCGGAATTACCTATAACCGTAGTTTATTATATACTCAAAGAAATATTAGATACTGCGGAAGCTAAAAAGATGCAGGTAGTGACAGCTGAACGCTATCAAAAAATAAATAATAAAACACAAGATGAGTTGGTGAAGTGGG
>Ga0326513_10001170_pt1 | contig 21353 bp, 36 predicted proteins | sample 2_2465_0518_D_FD_203654 | JGI IMG/M metagenome (GOLD analysis project Ga0326513, IMG submission 203654) | Bovine rumen microbial communities from UC Davis, California, United States - 2_2465_0518 | ecosystem: Host-associated > Mammals > Digestive system > Stomach > Rumen | place: USA... | reverse complement strand
GCACAACAAAGCTGTACAGGACTACAATATTATGATGGGGAATCTTGAAGACCCTTCAGACGATGAGGAGGAAGAGATCTATGAATGAGCATTCAAAAAGATTCGACCTTGTTAAAGGCTACTACGATGCGGGAGACTGGAAACTCAAGGCTGTGAAAAATGCGGTCAAGCGCGGATGGATCACTGCAGAAGAGTATGAAGAGATCACGGGTGAGGTTTATGACGGATGAGGACATCGCGAAACTTACTTCGTCAGAATTGATCGACCTGATTAAACGGCTTCTGGATGAGATCGAAATCAGGCTGATGCAATTAGTTTAAAGGGCAATTCATTGAACTAACTTAAATAAATCTTTTCGCTACCATATTAACCCGAGAGCATCTCATATGAGGTGCTCTCTTTTTATAACTTTTTTCAAGAAAGAGAGGTATTCAAGATGGAGTCAATCACACAGGAGATACAGTTCACACATCGCTATTGGGTGCTCCTGCTGCCACTGATCCTCATGTCTGCGGACATCGTGACCGGCTGGATCCAGGCGACGATCAACGGGACATGGGACTCAACCAAGATGAGGACGGGTCTGTTCCGCAAGTCGGGCGAGATGCTGGTGATCGTCCTCGCGTGGGCGATCGGAATCGCGATCAGCCTTCCGGTCGATATCGCAGCGTGGATCGCGATCTACATCTGCATCATGGAAGTGATCTCCGTCTGCGAAAACTTAGATCAGGCAGGCGTCCCGATGCCGGTATGGATCACGCGCAAGCTGAAGAAGGTCGCGCATGACCTGTCCAGCGGAGACGAAGAGGACGATCCGGATGCGAAGTACTGGGACGACGAAGATGAGTTCCCCGAGGAGAAATAATGGACCATACGAATGACAGATACCTGTACGCATTAAAGTACATGAACGCCACCATTAAGGCCGACAATGCCGCCGGCCGGCAGTGGCGCTACTGCAACTCCACCAGCAAGAAGGCCCGGAGCTTCCCCGGTGCACGCAAGTCGGGGAAGTACCTGCTCAACTGCGTGGACGGCGTGCAGTGGGCAGCGAAGATCGCAGGAGTGCCGTCCTCAGCTCTCGCCTGGTTCTGCCAGAACGGAAACATCATCTGGTGCGGCGCCAATGCGGAGAAGAACGCGAAGAAGTACTTCCGGATCATCCGGATCGGGAACAAGACGGTGAAGCAGCTGCAGACGGAAGGGGTCCTGCTGCCCGGTGACATCATCGGCTATATGTCGATGTCGCACACCAACTGCTACTACGGCAGCGGGAAGTCGTTCGACTCCGGCCACGCCTTCGCGACCGGCTCCGGGGAAGGCGCGAAGATCCGGAAGGTGATCGGGCCGCTGCGCTACGGCTCCATGAAGGTATCCTACATCCTGCGGCTGAAGGACCGGACGCAGTACCGGGTACAGTGCGGCGCCTTCGCCGACATGGCCGTGATGCAGCGTGTGGAGAAGTCACTGAACCTGTCCGGGTTCAAGACAGTCCGGATCGAGGAAGACGGACTGGTGAAGCTGCAGGCCGAGCTGTTCGAGTCGGAAGCGAATGCCAGGGCACTGCTGAAGCGAATCCGGGCGAAGGGATACTCGGCAATAATTAAGGAGATCTGATAATGAATCCTTGCAAAACTAAACAGGAATACCTTGACCAGGTGATCGAACCCGCTCGGCGAGTCTGTAAGAGATACGGATACTTGCCGAGCGTTCTTATTGCCCAGGCGTGCCTTGAGAACGGCTACGGCATGGCCAAGGACTGCTACAGCCTAATCGCTGTCAATAACATGGTGGGCCAGAAGAGCGAGCTGCTGAACAAGAGCTGGACGGACATAGGGCTGTCCGTCTGGCCCGGCAGAAGCATCACGAAGAATACGCCGGAGCAGTACGGCAACCAGATCGTGCGGATCAATGACCAGTTCAGGGTCTTTGACTCGATCGAGCAGTCCCTGGCGGACTTCCTGCTCTTCCTGACGTATGGATCCAACTACGGCCCCGGAGGAGCTCCGAAGTACGGCGGCGAAGTCCTGGCGCTGAAGGATCCTGCGACGCTGATCAGGGCCGTCGGGGCCCGCGGATACGCCACAGGGCAGACATACCCGACGTCCGTCATGCGGATCGTGCGGGAACATAATTTGACGCAGTATGACGACCTTACACACGTGGATCCGACAGACCAGATCCCGAAGGCGCTGCAGAAGGGAGGCGGCGTGAATAGTTCACTTGTTTCTTATACTAAATTATCTCCATGTAATTCCGGGAAGCGGACGATGCCGATCGACCGGATCACACCTCACTGCGTGGTCGGGCAGCTGTCCGTCGAGACGATCGGCGCCTGCTTTGACCACGCCTCCGCGCAGGCCTCCTGCAACTACGGCATCGGATCCGACGGGCGCGTGATGCTGTGCGTACCGGAAGACTGCCGCAGCTGGTGCTCCAGCTCCTCCGCGAACGACCAGAGGGCTGTCACGATCGAGTGCGCCAGCAATAAGTTCCATCCGTATGCGTTCAACGATACGGTGTACAAGCGGCTGATCGATCTGTGCGTGGACATCTGCCGCAGGAACGGCAAGACCAGGCTGCTCTGGCTGGGCAGCAAAGAGAAGACGCTGAATTACAAACCGGCGAAGGATGAGATGATCCTGACGGTTCACAGGTGGTTCGCCAACAAGGCTTGCCCGGGCGACTGGCTCATGGCAAGGATGGCAAACCTCGCCTTGAAGGTGACAGAGAAGCTGGGTGGCGCCCAGGAGCCGTCCGGGACGGATGAGACCGCCGGAGTGCGGAAGATCTACCGGGTGCAGGTCGGCGCCTATAGTAATAGGAAGAACGCCGAGAAGAAGCTGCGGCAGATCAGTGCGACCGGGACGGACTGCTTCATCACGGACCTGCAGGAAGGATACTACAGAGTCCAGTGCGGGGCATACTCGATCCGGGGCAATGCTGAGCGGAAGATGGCAGAGCTCCACAGCATGGGCTTCGATGCGATCATAAAAGAATATACGATGTGATTATTAAAGAATATACGATGTAATAAGAAGGGCAGGGCTTCGGCTCTGCCCTTTTTTTTATTTTGCCCACTAAATGCCCACTAGGGGCATGAAAAATCCCCGAAACCCTTAATTTTCAAGGTTTTTTCGGGGATTCTGTATGCCGGTGGTGGGCAGTGGATTTATACCCCCAACATGGCACATTCCGCTTGTTTACTGGGTTTTTCAATACTCAAAAACCCTTAACGACCCATAAATGCAAATATTTTTGCCCACTAAATGCCCACTAGCTGATCAGCGAGACCTTCCTGACAGCTTCGTGGTCCTTCTCGCGCTGCGCCTGCGTGCAGTGCAGGTAGATGTCACGGGTCAGACGACTGTCATGGTGCCCGAGCCTCCGGCTGATCACGCTGAGGTCCACACCGGCCTCCGCGAAGAGGCTGGTCATCGTGTGGCGCATGACATGGCTGGTGATCCGTCTGCCCAGGATCCGCTCCGAGTTCTCCCGGAGATACTTCTCATACACATCATAGTTGATGTGTTTCCCGTCCAGATCACAGAAGATAAGATTACTCGAGTACCCGTGCGCAAGCGCCCGCTCCTTCGCGCCGGTCACCAGCTTCCGGCACAATGACAGGAGCTCGTCCTGCATGTACACATCCCGGACGGAGTCCGCGGTCTTCGGGCTGGTTACCTTGCGCGACGCCCTGGACAGGGTCTTCGTGACGTGGATCAGCCGCTGGTCCGTGTCCAGGTCAGTGTAGGTCAACGCCAGCGCCTCGCCGATCCTGAGGCCGGAGAGGGCGAGCAGGCGGCTCAGGTTCTGCCAGTATTCGACCTGCATCCCGTCCAGCAGCTTCTTCAGGTCTTCCTTCTCCAGGAACTTGTCCTGGATCTTCTCGCGTTCCGATCTGTCCGGCAGCAGCTTCAGCTTCCCGGCGATGTCCGGGCAGTAGTCGTTCTGGTATCCCCACCGGAGCATTGCCTTCAGACGCGTTATATAGCTGTTTATCGTCACGTTTGGCTTGTCGGTATCAATTAACCGGCTCATGATGATCCCGGCCGTCAGGCGACCGCACAGCGTGTCAGGGCCTATCGCCCGGACCACCACGTTCAGCACGATCTCGTTCCGGATCACCGTGGACTCCTTCAGCAGCTTCGTCTGGTACTTAAGGTATTCTTCCTTCAGCTCCGCAAGGGAGATGTCCTGCGGCTCCGGATCCTGCTGCCGCAGTGCCTCGATCCGTGCCTGCAGGATCTTCTGGGCCTTGTTCCGCGCGTGTGCCGTGTCCCGGTCCATGACGGTGGACACGCGCTTCCACTTCCCGGTCATGAAGTCCTTATACCGGTCGACTGCCAGATATCTGTCACCTCTTGGTTCTACCCACATAGGCAGCTCCTCCTTCCTCATGTGCTTCGGCCTCGATGGCCTGTATCCCGCATTCCTCGACTCTCTCGAAGTCGTTGTGGTCGATATGCCGGACCGCGTGCCAGAAGGCCTGCACCTGGTCTTCCTTCCGCAGGCTGCCGTTGATCAGGACGGTGTAGGTGCCGTCCGGATTCGGACAGACCATCTCGCGCGCGCCTTCCGGCATATCTTCGTTCAAATAAACAAAAACATCGTCAAGCAGGATCATCCGAGTCTAACCTTTCTGTTTTCCGCTTGAGAGCCAGCGCCATGCTGCGGAGGGCCCGCATGTCCTCCGGATCCATGTCGCGCTGTACGTCAAACAGCGCCTTCAGCTCCGGGTTCAGCGCTATCTCGTAAGCTATTTTTGCAGTGACTTCGTCAGTGTAGTACTCGGGCTGTTGGGATTCTTCGACACCTTCCCAGCCCATGATATATCCGGGCGTGGTCTCCAGCGCCTTGGCGACTGCGACGATCTTGCTCTGCGGAAGGCCCTGCACTCCGGCTTCCATCTTATTAATAGAAGACTTCGACTTGAAACCGCACCGCGCGGCAAGTTCTTCCTGGGACAGCCCCAGCTCAACCCGGCGCCTTCTAATGTTCTTCCCTATCATCTTATTGACTTCTGCATCCGTACCCATCTTGATCCTCCTCTTCTCCCCAAGGAAATTATACCGCAGCTATGATGCGTTATCAACTTTTGTAGAATTTTATTTTAAAAATAGTTGACAAAGTATCAACTCAGGGCTATACTTGCCTCAGTTGATAAAAAATCAACTTCGGAAAGGAGGTGATACTTTGACGAACACTGAGAAGCTGGAGCAGAAGATCAAGGAATCCGGATACCGGATCGAGTTCATCGCGGATAAGTGCGGACTGACCGCGCAGGGACTCCTGAAGAAGCGGAACAACGAGACAGAGTTCAAGGCTTCTGAGATCCTGATCCTGAGGACGCTCCTCAATCTGACAGACGAGGAGACGAACGAGATATTTTTTTGCTCTTAAGGTTGAAGAAATATCAACTTTCAGGAAGGAGGGACGATGTTACCAACGAGGCGGAAGCGGCAGCGGATCTGCGAGGAAATGGGATTCAGCCTTCACTTCATGGACAAGGCTGCGGCGGGTCTGCAGAAATACCCGGATCGCTATCCGAACGCCGTGATCAGATCCGGGCATGTAACTGTATTTGACGTCGAGATGTTCCTCGACTGGCTCAAATACCGCGAGGCATTGGAAGTAGGGGCTCCGGTGCCGGACTTCAAGAGGGAGGCGTACCAGTAATGAAGATGGGGAGATTGATCAATAAGGGGAAAGCAGCAGTCATGACGATCTGGATCATGTCCATCATCCGGACAAACGCGGATCCAAAGATGTGGCAGGTGACCATGATCGGGATCCTGCTCTATGAGGCGATCCTGCTGGGCCTGAACACATGGCAGCGGGAGACCCGGAAGAGAAGGAAGCTGCAGAACATCAACGCAGGAGTAGAGGACATGAGGAGAGTCGAGAAGGAGAGGCTCTACTGGTTTATGAGAGAGGCAGGCTGATATGGAGTACTCGAGAATGAAGAGCGTCGACATGGCGACGGCGGTCCTGGAAGCAGGCAATCCCGTTCAGGAAGTCTACATGATGGTCCGTATCTTCAATGACACGACAGTCGAAGAGCTCGGCAGGGCAGCGGGCTTTTACATGCCGGATTACACACCGATCCCACCGGCAACGCCCGAGCCGAAGAAGAAAGAAGAGAAGCGCGGCGGAGCGATGAAACCGGCGGACCACGGGGCGATCGTAGCGCTGTACACGGCAAACCCGCCCAGGTCGATCAAATGGATCGCGGATGATCAGGGCGTCACGCAGCAGACAGTGATCAACCATCTGAAGAAGGAAGGGATCTATGACCCCGGGAGGAAGGAAGAATGAAGAGATGCATGGTGTGCGGTGACAAGTTCACCGGAGAGGAGATCAGTGAATGGTGGGCGGAGCATGAAGAGTTCCAGGCGCATCCGCTTATCTGCCCGGACTGCTATGACCGGACGAGGAAACACAAGGATCTGGAAGAACAGTTCGAAGATCTGATGAAGGAGGGAACATGAACGCCGCGGTGATCCTGCTGGCAGCCACGCTGGCCGGAGCGGGAACGATCGAGACGGAGACGGAGCGGGCCTATACAGAGGAGGACCTGTACGTACTCTCACACATCGTCTCGGCAGAGGCGGGGAACTGCCAGCGGGAGATGATGATCGGAGTCGGCTCCGTCGTCCTGAACCGGGTCGCGTCGGATGACTTCCCGGACACGATCTACGAGGTCGTATTCCAGAGGAAACCGTCACTGCAGTACGGACCGATCGAAGACGGCAGCTACTACAAGGAACCGACGCCGGAGGCAGTCGAGGTCGCAGAGTACCTTCTGGAAGAAGGCAGCCAGTACCCGGAAGGCGTCATATACCAGTCGAACGAGATCCTGGGAGAGGTGTATCTTCCGTTGGATCCACCGCCTGGAATCGGTTCGAGGATGTACTTCTGTTACGGAGGAGAACAGGAATGACGTCACTATTCAATGAATCTGTTTGTCCACAGTGCGGGAAGACATTCACCATGAGCGCCCCGACGCAGTGGAAATACAAGATATATCTCAACAATAAACAGCTGGTCTTATGCAGCTGGAGCTGCTTGCAGAAGATCAGGAAAGCAAAGGAGGGAACAAGTGGAAAACACAAAGATCAGGATTGAGTGCACAGATGGCGAGATCAAGGAATACGAGGGCAAGGCCGTGATCGGGATCGTCATGGATACGGACAAGTGCGAAGACGGCGCTATAGACCAGGGCTTCCTGGTAGGCAGAGGCAACCGCAAGAAAATGCTGCTCAAGGCCGCGATGTCGCTCGGAGAGCTGGTGCGGCAGGCAATAGATGATGAGTTCGATCAGACCCTGGTAGCCAGAGCAATGACAAAGGTCCTGCTGGAAGCTGCGGCCGGCGAGAGCAAAGACTATGAAGTCATGTCTGCTGAACACAAAGAACGCGTAGTAGAGGAAGAGGAGGACTGATCATGAAAATAACCGTAGAGCTCAACACGATCGAAGAGATGGAGCAGTTCCTGGCTGCCATGAAGGCGAAGGAAGAGCCGAAGCAGGAAGGCTTCGACCTGAAACCGATGCCGATGACAGAACAGATCACACCGGCGGTCGTCAAGTACCAGAAGCCGGAAGTGCTGCCCGCACCGCCTGCTGCCGATACCGCTCCGGAACCGGAGCCGGAAACGACGATCAGGGTGCCGTCGTTCGATGAAGTCACGAAGGCAGCCGTCAAGCTCATGGACGCAGGCAGGCAGGACGACCTGAGGCAGATGCTGGTGAAGTACGGCGTGCAGGCGCTTCCGGAGCTGAAGGACAACTCGATCAAGCTGGCGGACTTCTACGCGGAGCTGGAGGTGATGTGATGGCTGACCATACCGCAAGAGGACACGCGCTTCTCAGTCCATCCTCAGCGCACCGCTGGATGACCTGTACTCCCTCCGCACAATTAGAGGCGCAGTTCCCCGACACGACATCCGCCGCAGCTGCTGAAGGCACGCTGGCGCATGAGATCTGCGAGATCAAGGCCCGGCAGAAGTTCTTCCAGAAGTGCGACATGGGCTACATGGCCAAGAACGTGGCGACCCGCGAGCTGAACAAGCTGAGGAAGGATCCGCTCTTCCAGGACGAGATGGAAGGCTACACGGACGACTACATCTCCGAGCTTGACTGCCAGGCGCTCAGCTTCAGCCAGCGCCCGCACATCGCGCTGGAGACGAAGCTGGACCTGACCGACTGGATCCCGGGCGGATTCGGCACGGCGGACTGCATCATGATCGGCGGCGACAAGCTGCTCGTGGCTGACTTCAAATACGGCAAAGGCGTGAAGGTATCCGCAGAGGACAATCCGCAGATGCAGATCTACGCGCTCGGAGCCTGGAAGAAGTTCAGCCTCGTGTACCAGATCAAGCGGGTCGTCATGATGATCATCCAGCCGAGGCTGTCCGTCAACCCGGAGATCTGGGAAGAGAGCATCGAGGACCTTCTGGACTTCGGAGAGTCCGTCAAAGGGCTGGCGCAGATGGCGATCGAAGGCAAAGGCGAGTTCGTCCCGGGAGAGTCGCAGTGCCGCTTCTGCAGGGCGCGGGAGCGCTGCAGGGCAAGGGCGGACTATAACATCCAGATGGCCTTCGGCCCGATGGGGCAGATGCCGCCGCTGATCACTGACGAGGAAGTCGGCGAGTACCTGCAGCGCGGCGCCGATGTTGCGAAGTGGCTGAAGGACCTGCAGGACTACGCGCTCAGGACGTGCCTGGACGGCGGTGAGATCCCCGGATACAAGGCCGTCGAGGGCCGCGGATCCAGAGAGTGGACTGACCAGGATAAGGCCTTCGCCGCGCTGGAGGACGCAGGCGTCCCGGCTGAGATCATGTACGAACGCAAGCCGCTGACCCTGGCCGCGCTGGAGAAGGTAGTAGGCAAGAAGGCCTTCGCGGAGGCCGTCGGTGACTTCATCGTCAAGACACCGGGCAAGCCCGCGCTGGTGCCGGAGAGTGACAAGAGGCCCGCGATCACGACCGCGGAGATGGCATTCAAGGAGGTGCCCGTATGAATGAATTCGTGCTTGACCGGATCGCCTGCAGCTTGGAAAAGATCGCCAAATCTGCGGCAAATATCGAGACCGAAATGAAAAAGCAGACGGCACTTCTTGAGCCGCTTAGCGGCTGCGTATATGTCAGCTCGGAAGAGCGCCTGAATTGGATTCAGACGGATCCACTTAGATATTAATCGGAGGTGCGGACATGATCAAAGCGGAAGACCTGAGACCGGGGCAGCTGGTCCTCTACACCAACGGAGCTACATACGAGATCGGCAAGGTCAAGAGGATTGCAGACGATAATCATGCCTTCATCTGGTACAGCGAAGGTGACACTGCAGAGAAGACATCATTTGACCGAATCTTCCCGATCCACAATGTGGACGTCGTCAAAGAGACGTCCCTGGGCGGGACCGAAGCGATGTTCGACCCGATCTACTCGGGGGAGCTGCCGTTCTGTTAAACCATCTTAAACCAACACTAAACCACATTAAACGGAAGGAGAAGCAATGCCAAATCGATACAGCGTGAGTGAAAAGAGAATATATGTCACGACTGATTATTCCCTCTTCAAGCATCTCACCGGCAATAGGTCCGTGGAAGCGGTACGGGCGCTGCAAATAATGGATTCTATCCAGGATATTGGATGGATAACCGAGCCGATTCTAGTCAATGAAAAGTTTGAAGTCATTGACGGGCAGGGTCGCTTAACTGTCTTGCAGGAATTAGAAATGCCCGTTGAGTTCATTATAGAAGAGGAAATAGGCACAAAAGAGTGCCAGAGACTTAATCGGGGCCAGAAGAACTGGTCTACCAAGGACTATATCAATTCTTATATCGCCATCGGCAACGATAATTATATTTGGCTCAAATCTATGCTCGATCAATATAAAGGCTTGCCGACATCGGTGATTCTTAGTATTGCAGCCACAAAAGGGGAAAGCTCAACTATTGGCGCGAGCGATTCCTTCAAGCTTATAGAGAGCGGCGATCTGAGGCTTAATACGGCAGAACGCAGAAACGTCAACAATGCACTGTTCTACCTCTCAAGATTTATTGAGGTCATTAAGCATCTCGGAGGTCGAAAAGATAAATTCTTTTCAGCTGTGATGTTCTTATACCTGCTCGATTGCGTCGACAATGAAAGGTTTTACACCGTTGTTAAGGGCGCTCTATATGATGGAATGATCGCTGCGTCTACAAGAGAAGGATACCTGCAGCAATTCGAAGATATTTACAACAAGAAACTCACAAAAAGGAACCGCGTCGATATTATCCATGAATATAAAATCTCATGACACCAAAACAGGAGGTAATCACTTATGAATTCAACCACTATCACCATCGGAGAAGCAATTCTTTCTTATGTACATCTGTTTGAGCCGTACGCATCCATGCCGGGCCAGGAGCCGAAGTTCTCAGCGACGATCCTGCTGCCGAAGGCCAACACGGCAGCCAAAGCGCAGATCGATGCAGCCATCGAGGCTGCCAAGCAGCAGGGCCTTCAGTCCAAGTGGAACGGACAGGCGCCGGCGATCCTGTCCACCACGCTGCACGACGGAGACGGTGTGAAGCAGAACGGCGAGACTTACGGGCCGGAGTGCAAGGGCTGCTGGGTTTTGAACACCAGCGCCAACGTCAGCCACCCGCCGAAGGTCGTCAACCTGGCGCGCCAGCCGATCATCGACCAGAGCGAGGTCTATTCCGGCATGTACGGATGGGTGAACATCAACTTCTACCCGTACTTCAGCGCCGGGAAGAAGGGCGTCGGATGCGGCCTGAATTCCGTCATGAAGACGAGGGACGGACAGCCGCTCGGCGGATCCGCTCCGTCTGTAGAGGAAGCATTCGCGGGAGTGCCGCAGGTCGACCCGATCACAGGCCTGCCGATGTAAGGAGGAGAGGATGCACCATCTTAGTATCGACCTTGAGAGTCGCAGTGGTGCGGACATCACGAAGACCGGAAGCTACAGGTACCTTCAGGATCCCGACTTCAAGATCCTCCTGTTCGGGTACAGGGTCGACGACGGCCCTGTACAGGTCATCGACCTGGAAGCGGGCGAGACGATCCCCAGCAAGATCGTCACGGCGCTGCAGAACCCTCAGTACATCAAGCACGCATATAATGCAGCCTTCGAGTGGTACGCGCTGAACCGGGCCGGCTATAAGACGCCGATCGAGCAGTGGCAGTGCACGATGATCTGGTCGCTGTACTGCGGATACGCCGGCAGCCTTGCCAATACCGGCGAGGCGATGTGCCTGGGCGAAGACAAGAAGAAGCTCATGACCGGCAAGGCGCTGATCCGGTACTTCTGCACTCCGCAGAAACCGACAAAGACGTTCAAGAAGAAATACCACGACCCGGAAGACGATCCGGAGAAGTGGGAACTGTTCAAGGAATACAACGCCCAGGACGTGGTCGCTGAGAGCGCGATCCTGGCAAGGCTCAGCCGCTTCCCGGTCCCGGAGGGCGAGTGGGAACTGTGGCGCGACGACATCCGCATGAACGCCTTCGGCGTCCGTGTGGACACGCAGCTGATCGCCGGAGCCCTGAACATCAACGACCAGAGCCAGAGGGAGCTTACAGAGGAAGCCGCCCGGATCACCGGACTGGCGAACCCGAACAGCACGGCGCAGCTGCTCCCGTGGCTCGCGGATCATGGCTGCCCACTCGACAACCTGCAGAAGCTGACCGTCGAGGAGACGCTGCAGAGGGACGACCTGGATCCGGACGTGAGACGGGTCCTGCAGCTTCGGCAGCTGCTGGGGAAGACGTCCATCAAGAAGTACGTCGCAATGGAGACGGCCATGGGAGAAGGCGAGAGGGTCCGCGGGATCAGCCAGTTTTACGGGGCAAACCGGACCGGCAGGTACGCAGGCCGGCTCGTACAGATGCAGAACCTGCCCCGGAACTACCTGTCCACACTGGACAGCGCCAGGAATATGGCGAGGGCGTCCAATTACGAGGGCCTGAAGATGATCTACGGCAACGTGCCGGACACGCTCTCGCAGCTGATCCGGACCGCATTCATCCCGTCAGAGGGCAGGCACTTCGTGGTCGCGGACTTCTCCGCGATCGAAGCCAGGATGATCGCATGGCTCGCGGGTGAGCAGTGGGTCATGGACGTCTTCGCCAACGATCAGGACATCTACTGCGAGACCGCGTCTGCCATGTTCGGCGTACCGGTCGAGAAGCACGGCGTCAACTCAGATCTGAGACAGAAGGGAAAGATCGCGACGCTGGCCCTGGGATATCAGGGATCCATCAATGCCATGATCACCATGGGGGCCCTCAGGATGGGCATCCCGGAGGATGACCTTCCGGACATCGTCGAGAAGTGGCGCACGTCCCACCCGAAGACGGTCGGGATGTGGTACCGGATCGAAGAGGCCGCGGTCAACTGCGTGAGCTCAGGAGAGCAGACGAGACCGGACTGCGGGGCTGCGCCGATCAGCAATGTCACCTTCCGGATGGAGAACGACCTGCTCTATGGCCAGACGTTCATGACGATCGAGCTGCCGACAGGCAGGAAGCTGTACTACCCGAAGCCCTTCCTAAAGGAGAACAAATTCGGCAAGGAAGCGATCCACTACTACGGCGTCGACCAGACGTCCGGGAAGTGGGGAGAGCAATCCACTTATGGTGGAAAACTTACGGAGAACATCGTCCAGGCGATCGCGAGGGACTGCCTCTGCGAAGTGATCAAGAGGATCTATGCCAAAGGCTGGGACCTTGTATTCCATGTCCATGACGAAGTGATCGTGGACGCACCGCTGGACGTACACACAGAAGACCTGTGCGCCCTTATGGACGCGCCGATCGACTGGGCTCCGGGCCTGCTGCTGAAGGGCGCCGGCTTCGAAGCTGATTACTACATGAAGGATTAAGGAGGAAGACGATGACACATGACCGCGATCTCAATATCGCGATAGGCTCCGGCCGGTGGTCGACCTCCTGGCCGACTTCGATCATGTCATGGTCGGAGTTCTGCGGAAGGCTGAAGACGCCGATCCGCGGATCCGAGACGCTGAAGGAGTTCCTGGCGATGTCAAAGGCAGACCAGGACAGCCGGAAGGACGTCGGCGGGTTCGTGGGCGGAGTCATAGAAGGGGAACGGCGCAAGGTCGGAAACGTGAGGAGCCGCGACCTCGTAACATTGGACCTTGACAACATACCGGCCGGCAAAGGCCCGGAGGTGGTCAGCAATGTCCGGATGCTGGGCTGCGCTGCTGCGGTCTATTCGACCAGGAAGCACAGGAGCTCAGCCCCGCGCCTGAGGATCATCATCCCGACGGACAGGACGATGTCCATCGAGGAGTACGAGCCGATCGCAAGGCGGCTGGCGAAGCTGATCGGGATCGACTACTGCGACCCGACGACCTTCGAGCTGAACAGGCTCATGTTCTGGCCGTCCTGCTGCAGTGACAGCGAGTACGTCTGCGAGATCATGGACGAACGGTTCCAGAGTGCCGACGCCGTGCTGAACATGTATGGCGACTGGAAGGACGCAGCGCAGTGGCCGATCGCGGAAGGCGAGAAGGCGGCAACGGTCCGCCGCATGGCCAAACAGCAGGATCCCACCAGCAAGGAAGGGATCGTCGGCGCGTTCTGCCGGACCTACAACATCCGGGAAGCGATCGAAAAGTTCCTTCCGGGCGTCTACACACCGACAGCGCACGAGGACAGGCTGACGTTCGCGGGCGGATCCACTGCGGGCGGCGCGATCGTATACGACGGCGACCTGTGGCTGTACAGCCACCACGCAACGGATCCGTGCAGCCAGCAGCTGGTCAACGCCTTCGACCTGGTACGTCTGCACCTGTTCGCGGATCAGGACGACAGCGCGAAGGCCGGCACTCCGGTCATCCGGCTCCCGAGCTACAAGGCGATGACGGAGCTGGCGCTGAAGGACGGCAGGGTATCCGCCCTGCTGGCCAAAGAGAGGCAGAAGCAGGCGGAAGATGCCTTCGCGGGCATCGACGTCACTGCCCAGGCGGCGGACACCGGCGAGTGGAAGGACAGGCTGACCGTCACCAAGGACGGCGGCTACCAGAAGACGATCAACAACCTGGTCGTGATCCTGGAGAACGACCCGCGCCTGAAGGGCAGGATCGTGACCGACGAGTTCTCCGGATGCGGACTGGCACTCGGGGAGCTGCCCTGGGATCCGCACAAGGACCGCAGGAGATGGACAGATACGGATGACGCCGGAGCGCTGTGGTACATGGAGACCTTCTACGGCATCCCGTCGAAGGACAAGCTGATCGCCGCGCTGGCGATCGTCGGCGGGCGGAACCGGGTCAACGAGGTCCGGGACTACCTGCTGGGCCTGAAGTGGGACAACGTCCACAGGGTGGACACGGTCTTCTCCGACTATCTCGGGGCGGATGACAACGTGTACACCCGGGCAGTGGCCCGGAAGAGCCTCGTCGCTGCCGTAGCGCGGGCGATCGTCGGCGGGGTCAAATATGACTACATGCCGATCCTCGCCGGCCCGCAGGGCATCGGCAAGAGCACCCTGCTGGCCACGCTGGGCAGGCAGTGGTTCAGCGACTCGCTGACCACGTTCGAAGGGAAGGAAGCAGCAGAGATGCTGCAGGGCACCTGGCTGAACGAGATCGGCGAACTGGCAGCCATGAGCAAGTACGAAAACGCGCAGGTAAAGCAGTTCCTGTCGAAGCGCTCTGACATCTACCGGGCGGCTTACGGCAGGCGGACGGAAGAGCATCCGAGGCGCTGCGTGTTCTTCGGGACATCGAACGATGTCGAGTTCCTGCGGGACTACACAGGGAACCGGCGCTTCTGGCCGATCGATGTCGGCGTGAACGATCCGAAGCTGGATCCGTGGGATGACCTGCCCGGCAATGTTGACCAGATATGGGCGGAGGCCGTCATGTACTGGAGAGCCGGAGAGGGGCTGTACCTTACAGGCCAGGCGGAGAAGATGGCACTGGAAGCCCAGGAGGAGCACCGGGAGGCGTCCGGATGGGAAGGACTGATCCAGGACTTCCTGGAGACCGAGGTGCCGTTCAGCTGGGACAAGATGGACGTCCAGCAGCGGAAGATGTGGCTGAACGGGAACACCAAGACGGAGGAGTCGATCTATCCGATCGACAAGGTCTGCATCCTGGAGATCTGGGTCGAGTGCCTGGGCGGGAGCCAGCAGTATCTGAAGCCGCAGGACCGGGCGAAGATCGGAAACATTCTGGCGCGGATGCCAGGCTGGGAACGCATAAAATCAAACGCCAGATTCGGGCCTTATGGAAGGCAGAAAGGCTTCCGGAGAACAGGCGCGACCGGGTTGACAAGCGGTTGACAAGAGGTTGACACGGTTGACAGGCAAAATCAACCGCGTCAACCGTGTCAACCCGAGCGGTTGACAGCGCAAACCCGCATAAATACTGGGCAAAACGGTATTTGTCAACTGTGTCAACCTTATTTCTATAGAAAGGTATTTAAAACTTAGAGATTATAGAGATTTACGCATATATAAACTCTAAAATCTCTTAAATCAAAATAAGTCTTATAACGCGCGTGTACGCGGTTGACAGGAGGAGTAAATGAGAGAAAGCGAGCTGGAGAGGATCCTGGTCGACGAAGTCCGGAAGGCGGGCGGACGGGCCTACAAGTGGGTGAGCCCCGGCAATGACGGAGTGCCTGACCGGATCGTATTCCTGCCGGGCGGGAGGGTCAGCTTAGTGGAACTGAAGACAGACAAGGGGAAGCTGTCGGCACAGCAGAAGATCCAGATCAACCGCCTGAAGAATCTCGGGCAGGATGCGAGGGTTGTAAGAGGACTTACTGGGCTGGCTGCATTCTTCTACGAGGCCGGGTGCCAGGACACGGCGTCGAAGCTGTACCGGCGCAGCCTGCATAAGGAGGTGATGCCCGATGAAGTTCATACCACATGAATACCAGCGATTCTGCATCGACAGGATCGTATCTGATCCGCGGATCGGATTATTCCTGGATATGGGCCTCGGTCCAGCAAGACAGTCATATCACTGACCGCCGTCCGGATCCTGAAGTACGAACGGTTCGCTGCGAACAGGATCCTGGTCATCGCCCCGAAGAAAGTGGCGGAAGGCACCTGGACGACGGAAGCCCAGAAGTGGGATCACCTGCAGGACCTTCGGGTCGTGCCGGTGCTCGGATCCGAGAAGCAGCGCCTCGCGGCCCTGGACGTCAACGCTGACGTTTACGTTATCAACAGGGAGAATGTCGTCTGGCTGAAGGAGTTGTACCGGAACGACTGGCCCTTCGATATGGTGATCGTCGATGAGGCATCGAGCTTCAAGAGCCACAGCGCGAAGCGGTTCAAGGCACTGGCTGCGGAGAGCTGCCACGTGAAGCGGATGGTGCTGCTGACCGGTACGCCGTCCCCGAACGGGATGATGGACCTGTGGAGCCAGATCTTCCTTCTGGACGGAGGCAAGAGACTGGAGAGCCGGTTCACGTTCTTCCGGGAGAAATACTTCCAGCCGGACGTCCGCAGCTGGCAGACCGGACAGGTGTATTCCTACAAGCCGAAGAAGGGATCCGAGGAGAAGATCCTGCAGAAGATCTCCGACATCTGCGTCAGCATGAAAGCGGACGACTACCTGCAGCTGCCGGATATGGTCTTCGATACCGTCCCGGTCGTCCTGGATCCAAAAGCCAAGAGGGCATACGAGAAGATGGAAGCGGAGATGGTGCTGCAGCTGCAGGAGGACGAGGAAGCGATCACGGCCATGAGCGCCGCGGCGCTGACCGGCAAGCTGCTGCAGCTGAGCAACGGGGCCGTATACGACGAGAACCGGATCGTCCATCCGGTCCATGAGTGCAAGATCGACGCACTGGCCGAGATGGTCGAGGGCCTGAAGGCGAGAGGCAAGTCGGCGCTGGTCTTCTACCAGTTCCAGCATGACCGCGACAGGATCCTGAAGAGGCTGAACGATATGCCCCGGATCACGGTCCACACACTGGACGGCCCGGATGATATGGAAGCCTGGAACATGCACGAGCTTGACGTCCTGCTTGCGCATCCGGCATCCAGTGCTTACGGGCTGAACCTGCAGGAAGGCGGGCACCACATAATATGGTTCGGCCTGACATGGAACTATGAACAGTATGTACAGGCGAACGCCCGGCTGCACAGGCAGGGCCAGAAGGAGCCTGTGATCATACACCACCTGGTATCACAGGGTACCAGGGATGCAGATGTAATGAGGGCATTAGAACATAAGGATCAGGCGCAGCAGTACGTGCTGGACAGCCTGAAGGCAAGGATCCATGAGATCAGGAAGAGGGTGAAGTGATGGTACAGCATATTGCGACATTGGTTAAGAAGTACGGGCACTGCGACGTGCCCCCGATCGCCAGGAGACAGCCCGGAGTATATTCCGTGATCTGCCAGGGCTGCGGGAAGAAGATCAGCACGTCTGATACCTGCCCGATCGACTACGTGATCAGCAAGAGAGGGACCGCGATGTTCTGGCACACCGAGTGCTTCGACAAGGCAGCCGCGAACAAGATCCTCTGGAAGGAGGACTGAGTGGGAAGGCGGATGATACTGCCGGCGCGGTCGAAGTGCCGGCTGGATGACATAAACATGCAGATCCTGATGATCCTGAACACTAACGGCAGGATCACGATGACGGAGCTGGCGGACAGGCTGCATATATCCAGGCCGTCCGTACAGCGGCGGATCCGGCGCATGGAAGAATACGGCATCATCAGGCATTACACGGTAGAGATCGACTGGAAACGGATCGAGCCAGCGGGGGGTGACGATGATGGCATATAAAACCAAGATCGTCCGCAAGGGCAGCAAGTATGTCCTGGATGAGATGAACATGAAGATCCTGGACGAGCTGATCGGCGACGCGAGGACCCCGAAGATGGAGATCGGGAAGCGGCTGAACCTTGCAAGGTCTTCCGTCAAAGAGCGGATCGAAGACATGGAAGCTGCCGGGATCATAGAAGGGTATACGGTCCTGATCAACTGGGACCTGATAGACAACGGAGGTAAACGATGAGCCTTTATGCTGTAGCAGCGATAAGCCTGTCCATCGGGCTGGTGATCGGCATCATCATCGGGGCCGTGCTTATGGCCGACTCCATGGCGGATCCGTACGACAAAGAAGAAGAGGACACTGAAGAATGGTAACAGCAGGGTAATCCCTGTTACACCGCGCGCACCAGCAGCCACTAATTAAATAATATACCGACAAACTGGCGATTTAACATGTAGCAAGACCACCGGCAGCTGGTGATAACAACCTTTACGCATTTTAAATACTTCCGCCCGATAGCGCGGCGGGCGGGAGGAGGTGACGGGATGTACTACGTTAATCCACATGATGTGATGTGGTTATTCAAGACATATCTTGATGATTATAATGGCGGGCTGATCTCAAAGGAGACAGCGAAAGAGGAGCTGCAGGACGCACTGGACAGTGCTGATTGTGAATGGATCGATAAGGAGGACGAGAATGGAGACGCAGAAAGCGATTGAGCTGCTTGAACGAAATAAAGCCGGATTATGTCATGACTGCATGCATCCTCAAATGGTTGGATGGTGTGAAAACCACTGCGGACTGCCGGAGGCATTTGATATGGCAGTCGATGCCCTGAAGAAGCAGATCCCGGTAAAACCGGTTAAGTCCAAGGATCCCAGATATGGCATGGGATATGAGTATTATGACTGGGAATGCCCGACATGTGGAGAGTTTCTGGCACCGGAACCGGCAAGAAGTGGAGACCATCATTGTGAGTGCGGACAGGCAATTGACTGGGAGGTAGATAAGTAAATGAACAATGAGGATGCAGTAAAAACACTCAAGTCATGGATAGAATGTGCGATAGCTAATTGTGACGGTGAATGCCAATACTGTCATTTAGAAATTGACGCTGACGCTGTGGTTGAAGCATGTGCAGTTGCGGTCACTAAATTATCTCAGCCTGACACTGATACAGTGAGTAGACAACTTATGCATGACCTTGGTGCAACGTGCATAGCACGAAGGAATGAAGATGACGATTTGGTTGCAATTTTAAGTATTGATCTTTTGCCACCTGCATCAGAATATAATGCACCGAAAGCATTGGATGATGACTGCCGGCAGGCACAAAGCATTGAATGCGTTGATGATGACACAATCAGCAGAAAAGCTACCATTGAGACAGTGAAAGAGGCACTCGATCCAAACATAGTGAGTTTCGTGAAAGCGAAAATAGCAATCGAGAACCTTCAACCCTCACCGAGCAGACCGCAAGAACCGCACTGGATTCCGGTATCGGAACGGCTGCCGGAAGAGCGCGGGTATTATCTCACATCAACAAAGAATGGAGAAGTGTACTGCGATTATTGGGATGAGGATAATTTCAACAGGACAGAGCTGGTCATCGCATGGATGTCACTGCCTGAGCCCTATAGCCTTATGAGGAGAAGAGATGATGAGCATTAGAGATTTACCCAGAAAGACACGACTGATCCAGCTGGCGGAAGAATCCGCGGAGCTTGCGCAGGCAGCATTGAAGACGGTCAGGGCAATGGAAGGCGATACTCCGGTCTCGGAGTCCGAAGCGCTGACGCACCTGATCGAAGAGATGGCAGACGTCTCCGTCTGTATGACCGCGCTGCAGGACACCGCCCCGCTGGCGCAGGTCGGTGAAATCATTAACCAGAAGGCGCGACGGTGGGAGGGCAGGATCAATGGCAAAGGATAAGAACATGGAGCTCTTCCGGTCCGGGATGGAGAGGGCCTACAAGCTCGTGAAGGAAGAGGGCGTTGAGGCCCTGGAGAAGGAAATGCGGTTCAGGAATATTACCGGAGTGAACACGCCGCTGCTTACGAAGGAGCTGGACAAAGGCGTCGAGGAGATCAAGCGGCTCACGATCGAGACCGTCCTCACGATGGCCATGGGCGTCCTGTACTCCGAATTCGGATTCGGAAAGAAACGCCTGGAGCGGTTCCGGGATACATTCATGGAAGCAACCAAAGGCCTGAACGAAGGGATCGTGACCTGGTCGGACATCTGCTATAACATCGAGGACCTGACGGGAATAAGAGTTAGTTTGATTGATAGTCTCGGAAGAAACACCGGGATGATCAGGGAGGCATAAGATCGTGACTGATAGAGAGTATGGAGCATTCAGGTATCTGTCCAGACTGTGGCGGATCGACCATGAGATCAAGGACAAAGAGGATGAGCTGCGGGATATCGGACTCATACAGGGCGTCCGCTATGACAGGGACAATGTCCAGGCCTCTCCGTCGGATCCAATGAGCAGGGTGGCTGACGTCATCGGCGAGATAGAAGAGGAGAAGGAAAGATACATCCGGCTGAAGCATGAGCTGATCAATGAGATCCATGGCCTCGAGGATCATGTGTATGAACAGATCCTGGTGGAACGGTTCATCCAGAAGCGCAGCGTTAAGCAGATCCGGATACGCAAGGACTACTCGAGGAGCACAGCTTATCGCTTATTCCTGGAAGCTCTTGACGCCTTCGCCGATAAGTATGGGAACAAATGGGAAAAAACCTGATCTAATATGACAGGGTGAGAATGTAACCTACAGGACGCAATGTACAGGACCTGCGACCGGATGCTTCTTCTTTACTACTTTGTTCTAAGTGTTTGCAGTCGTGATGGTCCCAGGCTTCCTCCTTTCATGTCTGGTGTACCCGGTCAGCGATCGGCTGATCGAAGCCAAAGGTCCCGGCATCCTGCGTCCTTGAACTACGGCTAAACAGTTGCTTGGGCCAGTCCTTTGCGACTACGGCACAGATCTTATCCCTCAGGTCTGTGCCGTTCTTTTTGCCGTGATGGGCGAGAGGAGGGCCCCATGATCTACAAGATATGCAGCCGCTGCGGCAAGCGGATCCCGGAAGGAATGACCTGTCCGTGCCAGCAGAGACGCAAGGCAGAGTCGGACAAGCACTACGACAGGTACCAGCGTGATAAGAAGTCCACAGACTTCTACAGGTCTCCGGTCTGGCAGCTGACCCGGCAGAGAGTCCTGAACATGGACAAGGGTATAGACGTATACCAGTACGTGGTCAACGGCCGTGTGATGGCAGCCGACACAGTGCACCACATCGTGCCGCTGAAGTCGGACTGGAACAAGAGGCTGGACATCAACAACCTCATGAGCCTGCATCATGATACGCACAGTGCCATCGAGCGCGAGTACGATCGCGTCGGCGAAAAGGTAATGGTATATAGTCTCCTGGAAATTCTCGGGAAGTACCGGGCAGACCTGCCTGCAGGAGAGCACTGGTGACCGGATGAGCCCGGGGCCGGGGTGTGAGGGCACCCAGGGGGCGGTCAAAAAAGTATTTTAGGAAGGGGATTGAC
>Ga0326513_10001169_pt1 | contig 21357 bp, 21 predicted proteins | sample 2_2465_0518_D_FD_203654 | JGI IMG/M metagenome (GOLD analysis project Ga0326513, IMG submission 203654) | Bovine rumen microbial communities from UC Davis, California, United States - 2_2465_0518 | ecosystem: Host-associated > Mammals > Digestive system > Stomach > Rumen | place: USA... | reverse complement strand
TGTTTTCATAGCATTTTTATCGTTATCTTTGCAATTTATCAATATTTTTTGTATCTTTGCAGTCAATTTACATTATTAATATAGAAAAATTCAACAAATAAGCACAGTGAAAGATTTCATTAAGCATACCCTTGCCACCGTGGTAGGCATATTTATTTTCTGTATCATCACAGGTATTCTGATGCTTATGAGCATCGTTGGAATGGTGGCATCAAGTAGTCAGGCAACAACCATTGACGATAATTCGGTACTTGTCATCAAGCTCAAAGGAGAGATTACGGATCGCTCCAACGATGAAGGCAACCCATTTGCCACACTTCTCGGCGATAATGCTGAGTCTCAGGGACTTTACAACATCGTGGAGGCTATAAAGCGTGCAAAGGAGAACGACAATATCAAGGGCATATACATAGAAGCCGGGCAGATTTCTGCTGAACCGGCTACCGTAACGGCTTTGCGCGATGCGCTGAAGGACTTCAAGAAATCGAAGAAGTTCATCGTGGCATACGCTGACCAGTATTCACAGGGCAGCTACTATATCAGCAGCGTTGCCGACAAGGTATGGACAAACCCACAGGGTATGCTCGCATTCCACGGTATGGCCTCTCAGCCACAGTATATGCGTGACTTCCTCGCAAAACTTGGCATCAAGATTCAGGTGGTGAAGGTTGGTCAGTATAAGAGTGCTACCGAGAGATATACCGAGGACCACATGAGCGATGCCAACCGCGAACAGGTAACGGCATACGTTTCAGGCATCTGGAACCACATGCTCAAGGGTATTGCGGAAAGCAGGAAGATAAGTGTTGACTCTCTCAACGCATACGCTGATCATGTTATGGATTACGCAAGCACAGAGACTCTGAAGAAGAACAAGCTCATCGACGGTACCCTCTACACCGACCAAGTGAAGGGTGAGGTGAAGAAACTCCTGAAGATTGACGATAGCGACGATATCTCACAGGTAAGCGTGACACAGATGCTTCAGGCAAAGCATGAGTCAGCTTCAAGCGACAACGAGATTGCCGTTTACTTCTGTGAGGGCAACATCGTACAGGAGCCTACGGAGAACCTTATAATGGGCGGCGGTTCTTCAATCGTCGGCAATGATGTGTGCAAGGACATTGAAAAACTCGCCAAGGACGATAACGTCAAGGCTGTTGTAATCCGTATCAACTCAGGCGGTGGCGACGCATACGCTTCAGAGCAGATGTGGCATCAGATTGTGGAGCTGAAGAAGGTAAAGCCTGTAGTAATCTCAATGGGCGGTATGGCTGCATCAGGCGGCTACTACATGTCGTGCGGAGCTACATGGATTGTGGCTGAGCCAACAACGCTCACAGGCAGCATCGGTATCTTCGGCGCACTTCCCGACATCAGCAACCTCATGACCAACAAGCTCGGCTTCAAGTATGACGAGGTGAAGACCAACAAGAACTCAACGATGACGCTCGCCCCAATGGCACGTCCATTCTCTGGCGAGGAGCTTACGATTCTGCAAGGCTACATAGACCGTGGTTACTCTCTCTTCCGCAAGCGTGTGGCTGACGGCCGTCACCTCAAGGTTGAGGATGTGGAAAAGATTGCACAGGGACGCGTATGGCTGGGCAAGGATGCTATCGGCATTAAGCTGGTTGACCAGCTTGGAAGCCTCAAGGATGCTATCGACATGGCAGCTAAGTTTGCCAAGATCAAGGATAACGACTATTACACCGGCACCTATCCTGCAGCAGAGAAGTGGACGGAGAACCTCTTGAAGAATGCGACAGGTGGCGGCAACTACCTCGACGCGCAGTTCAGGGATGTGCTTGGCGAATACTATGAGCCTTTCATGCTTATGAAGACGCTACGCAATCAGAGTCCTGTTCAGGCAAGGATGATGGACAATTTCAGAATATATTAATTCAACCGCAGTTTTGGAAGGCGATTTTATCAAAATAAACGAGTGGCTACTCCCATTCTCATGGCTATATGGCTTGGGAGTTGGAATAAGGAACACGCTCTTCGATCTTGGAATCCTGAAGAGCCGTTCCTTTGACGTGCCTGTGATATCCGTCGGCAACATAACCGTGGGTGGCTCGGGCAAGACCCCACACGTTGAATACCTCATCCGACTGCTTCATAGCAAATACCGCGTGGCAGTATTGTCGCGTGGATATAAGCGTAAGACCAAGGGATTCATCCTCGCTGATGAAAATTCCACGATAAGGGAGATCGGCGATGAACCTTACCAGATGCATCATAAGTTCAAGGACGTGAGCATTGCCGTGGACCGCAACAGATGCAACGGCATTGAACGCATCACCACAGATGAAGCCACAAAGGATACGGATGTCATCCTGCTTGACGATGCCTATCAGCACCGCTACGTAAAGCCGGGAATCAACATCCTTCTGGTGGATTATCACCGCCTTATCATCTATGACAAGCTGCTGCCTGCCGGTCGTCTGCGCGAACCTAAGGAAGGCAAGACAAGAGCCGACATCGTGATAGTAACCAAGTGCCCGAAAGACTTGAAGCCAATGTCTTTCCGAGTACTCACAAGAGCGCTGAACCTCTTCCCTTATCAGCAGCTATACTTCACATGTCTTCAATATGGCAATCTGAAGGCTATCTTCAATGAAAGTACACGTCGTCTCGATGAAATAAAGCCCGATGAGCATATCCTGCTCGTCACAGGCATAGCATCACCCGAACAGATGGTTGAGGACCTCGCCCCATACTCCAAGAACATCATTTCCCTGGAATACAGCGACCATCACCAGTTCAATGCGGATGACGTGGAGAAGATAAACAACACCTTCGCTATGATGCAGACTCCACGCTTCATCATCACGACGGAGAAGGATGCCACAAGACTGGAGAACATCGAAGGACTATCAGAAGATGTGAAGAACAACATCTACACCCTGCCTGTTGAGGTGAAGGTAATGCTCGACCAGCAGGAGAAGTTCGACGAGGTGATCATGAGCTACGTTCAGAAGAACTCAAAGAACAGTACCCTCACAAAGGAGAAGAACCGCAAGATACAGGAGGCAAAGAAACCTACGGATTCAAAGGAAAAGCCAATCCGACTGCCGGACAACAACGACAGTCAGGCAAGCAAACCGCCGATGAAGATCAGGTTCTAAAAGCCCACCCAACAGCCCCTCCCCAAGGGAAGTCGGAGATTGAGTATCTCCGAGTATGTGTCAGGGCTCCTCCCCTCTTACCCCCTCAAGGGGGAGTAGATAGTAATGAAGGTGAAAATTATAAAATGAAAAATAATAAAATACAGATTACCATTTAAGGTTTCAAATGTCACTTGTATTTTTCATTGTTCACTTTTCATTTTTCATTTAATAAAAACAAAGGATAAATACTATAAAACATCCTTCCCTTTGGGAAGGCTTGGTTAGGCTTCTATGGAAATAAACAAACTTGGTGAGTTCGGCCTTATTGACCACCTCACAAAAGACATAGAGATAAAGAATGCATCCACACTCAAGGGCGTGGGTGACGATTGTGCCGTGATTGACCACAGCAAGGATTTCAAGGACAGCGTTTCGCTCGTATCTACCGATATGCTGATGGAAGGCGTGCACTTCGACCTTACATACGTGGATATGAAACACCTTGGCTATAAGTCGGCTATGGTGAACATATCAGATATCTTCGCAATGGGCGGCACCCCCCGTCAGATGGTAGTGAGCATTGCCCTCTCGAAGCGTTTCTGCGTAGAGGACCTCGAAGACTTCTATGCAGGACTCAGAATGGCATGCAACAAATGGAATGTGGATATTGTAGGAGGTGATACGACATCATCTCTCACAGGTCTCGCCATTTCCATCACAGTTATGGGTGATGCTGCCAAGGATGATGTGATATACCGTTCCGGGGCAAAGGATACCGACCTTATATGCGTGTCGGGCGACCTTGGAGCAGCATATTGCGGATTGCAGGTTCTCGAGCGTGAGAAAACCGTTTATTACCAGCAGTTGAAGGAGGCTCAGGAGAAGGGTAAGGACACATCAAACATCGAGTTTGCCCCTGAGTTTGCCGGCAAGGAGTATCTTCTTGAACGCCAGCTTCAGCCCGAGGCTCGTGGTGATGTGTTGAAGCAGCTACGCGAGGCAGGCATACGCCCTACTAGCATGATCGACATTTCCGACGGTCTTTCTTCCGAGATAATGCACATCTGCAAGAACAGCAACACCGGTTGCCGACTTTTTGAGAAGGAGATACCTATCGACTACCAGACCGCCGTTATGGCAGAGGAGATGAACATGAACCTCACCACCTGCGCATTGAATGGCGGTGAGGACTATGAACTGCTCTTCACATGCTCTATTGGCGACTACGAGAAAGTAAAGAGCCTTGAGGGCATCCGTGTCATCGGACATATCACGAAGCCGGAGCTTGGATGCCAGCTCGTAACACGCGACGGACAGGAGTTTGAACTAAAGGCGCAAGGCTGGAATCACTGCGATAATTGATAATTGACAATTGATAATTGATAATTAAGGGTTGAAGTTCGAGGACATCATAGGACAGCGTGAGATGGCGGAGCGCCTACGCAATCTGGCAGATAACAACCACCTGCCACATGCTATAATGCTTTGCGGTCCGCAGGGATCAGGCAAAATGGCTCTGGCGATTGCATTGGCAAGTCATCTGCTCGGAACAAGTGAACAGGCATGGAATATGCTTAACATCTTCCAGCACCCGGACCTGCACTTCGCATTCCCTATCATCCGTCCGAAAGGTGCACCAAGCGACAAGAAGTTTGATTCCGACGACTACATGGCTGAATGGCTTGAGATGCTAAGGAACAACGGTGCATATTTCGACCTGCCCACTTGGCTCAAAAAAATAAAAGTAGAGAATCAGCAGAGCGCCATTCCCGTAGCCGAGAGCGACCGCCTCACCCAGATATTCTCAATGAAATCAAATCAAGGCGGCAAGAAGATCGCGATTATCTGGCTGCCCGAGAAGATGAACATCGAGTGTGCAAACAAGATGCTGAAACTCATTGAGGAGCCACCGGCTGAGTCACTATTCATCATGGTCAGCAACCATCCTGAGCAGTTGCTGGAGACAATAAGAAGTCGTGTTCAGCGCTTCGATGTCAAGCCGATAGCACAAGAGGACATCATCGACGCTTTGATGAACAAACGCGGACTGAACCAGGACGATGCCGTCAGAACGGCACGCATAGCAGGTGGCAACTGGCTCAAAGCGACATCAATCCTTGAACCGGGCAACGAAGATTCGCTGTTCTTCGATCTGTATGTAATGCTCATGCGATTTGCATACACACGCAAGGTGAACGACCTGAAGAAATGGTCAGAGCAATGCGCCACTTTAGGACGCGAGAAACAGCTCCGTATGCTCGAAGCCTTCCAAAGACTCACACGCGAATACTTTATGTATAACTTCCGTCAGCCATCAATCACATATATGACTGAAGAAGAAGAGAACTTTGCCCGAAAGTTTTCTCCTTTCATTAACGAGAATAACATTATCGGCATGTACGAGCTCTTCCAGAGAGTGATTCGCGACATCGGCCAGAATGCCAATCCAAAGATTCAGTTCTTCGACATGACGATGAAGATGGCAGTATTTATTCACAAGCAGAAGTAATTAAACACAATGGATTATAAAGATATGACATTTACTCTCGCAACAGGCTGTGGACGCGGTCTGTGCCGGAAAAGCTGCTCACGTTCAGACCATCAGCTCAACGTGTACGACTGGCTTGCAGACATCTCCGGCAATAATGAGAGTACTGACCTTGTAGAGGTACAGTTTAAGAATACACGCAAAGCATACTATCACAACATCAACAGACTTGACCTGAAAAAAGGCGACTGGGTTGCGGTTGAAGCATCTCCCGGTCACGACATCGGCGTTGTCACACTCACCGGCCGCCTCGCCATAATGCAGGTAAAGAAGGCAAACCTCAAGTCTGCTGATGACATAAAGCGCGTATATCGCTTTGCACGCGATACTGATATGGAGAAGTACGAGGAGGCAAAGGCACGCGAACACTCCACTATGATACAGAGCCGACAGATAGCCAACGAACTTGGTCTGAACATGAAAATAGGCGATGTGGAATACCAGGGTGACGGCAATAAGGCCATCTTCTACTACATAGCCGACGAGCGCGTGGACTTCCGACAGCTCATCAAGGTGTTGGCAAACACATTCCATGTGCGCATTGAGATGAAACAGATAGGTGCACGTCAGGAGGCCGGTCGTATTGGCGGTACAGGTCCTTGCGGACGAGAGCTTTGCTGTGCTACTTGGATGAAGAACTTCTCAAGCGTTTCAACAACAGCGGCACGCCTACAGGACATATCGCTCAACCCTCAGAAACTCGCAGGTATGTGCGCAAAGCTGAAATGCTGTCTCAACTATGAGGTTGACTGCTATATGGAGGCTGGCAAGAAAATGCCTCCTAAGGATACAGTTCTCCAGACAGCCGACAGCGACTACTACCTCTTCAAGCAGGATATCATTGCCGGTATCGTCACCTACTCTACCGACAAACGCCTTGCAGCCAACCTTGAGACTATCCCTGCAGAACGTGCTGTGGAGATAATCGAGATGAACAAGCGTGGAGAAAAGCCATTACAGCTCACCTCTGATGGTACAGACAAAGAACCTCAGAAGCCTAAGGATCTTCTCGCTGATGCCGACATCGCACGCTTCGACAAGGCAAAGAAGAAGAAAAAGAAGAAGAACAAGAATCATGGTGACAACAAAGGTGCTAACAACGAGCAAGGCAAAGTAGATGCAGAACAGCAGAACAAGCCAAACGGCAATCACCAGCAGCATCACCATCACAAGGGGTAAAAGAGTAAAGAGTAAAGTGTAAAGTAGAAAGAGTAAGGTAGAAAGATTAGAGTAAAAGGATAATGCGAAAGCTATTTCTATACACCCTATATTGTGTTTGTATCGTAATGGGATTAACCTCATGCGATACAAACACACCTTATTATCATTACGCACATACGCCCATCGACGGATGGGAAAAGAACGACACACTAAGATACGATGTGCAACCTCTGAAAAAAGGAGGAGAACACAAGATAACAGTGGCTCTACGACTCAATGGAGCATATCCTTTCCGCAAACTATACCTGATTATGCAACAGGATATATTCCCAAGACTGCAAAGCAAAACCGACACAATCTGCTTTGATGTCACAAGCAAGGAAGGACGATTCACAGGCAACGGCATATCCTACTATCAATACACCGTCCCTGTATGCCAAGAACACTTCATGGAAAATGACTCCATCCATATAACTATACGTCATGCAATGAAGCGCGATATCCTTCCGGGCATATCAGATATTGGTGTAAAATTGGAGAGAATTCACTGATTATCAAGGACAAAACGTAGATTTTTAAAAGTTTTAACTTTTTATTTTTGGTTATTTGACCAAAAATGTTTATTTTTGTCCCCCGAGTGATTTATTGAATGACTGATTATCAGGATAATCCGCATTCTGGAACTGCTACCTAAAGAATAAAAAGACGAGACGATTAGCAATCATAATTAGCTTATTAGTTTCCACTTTGCTATGCGCTAACGCACAGCAGAGAGGCAAAGCCTCGTACTACTCCAAAAGAGCGACAGGAGCAAGGACAAGTAGCGGCATTCTCTTGCATAACGACTCGCTTGTTTGTGCACACCGCACACATCCTTTCGGCACAAAGCTTCTTGTGAGAAACCTGACAAACGACAAAGAGGTCATAGTAACAGTTGTTGACAGGGGACCATATAAAAAAGGTAGGATTATTGATCTCACATACGCAGCTGCCGAGCAACTTGGCATGATAACCAAAGGTGTTGTGGCTGTGGAGGTTAGTGTATATCCAGACAAGGGTGTACCATACGCATTGGATCCAGAATCCCTCCCAGAGATTGACTTTGAGGAGCATGAAAGCGTAACAGATAACGATGACTACAATGCTGTTTGGACAAAGCAACAAAGGAATGACACAAAGGAAATAGCGCAGAATCTCATAAAAGAGGATAAAAGCACAGTCAATAGCACAAAATCCTCTGAAGTTAAGAAAACCCAACCAACAACAACTAAAAAGAAAAGTACCACAATAACCAAGAAAAAGAGGAGGTAAGACTCCTTTTTTTTATTTACTTACCTCCATCATGCCTTTGCTTTTTGTCCTAATATAGGAACGGACTTACAACGGATTTACAACGGACTTACAACGGACCTGAAGGGGAAGCACTGTGGAAGGAAATTTTAGTGATGATGCAAGAAAAACGAAATATGTTTTTGTCGTATGAGAAAATTCGCTTATCTTTGTACACGATTAGTGAACTTTAGCCTATACCCATCATGCCTATGCGTAATACTATGCCATCAAAGGGCGCAGACGTCCAGCCATACAAGTACAACGGAAAGGAACTTGACCTGATGCATGGTCTTAACACCTATGACTATGGTGCTCGTCAGTATAATCCTGTCACAGGAAGATGGGATAGGATTGATCCTCTGAGCGAGAAGTACTATAGCACAAGTCCGTATGCGTATTGCGCGAATAATCCGGCGAGGTTTATTGATCCAGACGGAAGAGCACTGGAGTTAAAAGGAAATGCAAATGATTGCGGTCGCTTTGTATCATTGCGAAATCAAGGAGCAGGAAAGGATGTATTTGCCTTTGAGGGGTCAATGGTTTATATTGCGAATCCATCTGCAGAACTTAATAATGAATATTCTAAATTTATAGCATCTGTAATTAATAGTGAAAATACTGTTAGTCTAAATGTCGTAAGTTCTAGTGAAGAAGTACTAATTGGAAATTATTCTACCCAAACTGTAGATGTGGCAGATATGGAAAACTTAAATGGCGCTAAATATACAAGTGGAGCTTTAGCTGCAATACATGAAGTATATGAGCAAAATGGAATACAGGTAAAAAATCTTAATCCACTAATAGCACATGGTAAAGCTATGGGTGAAGAATCCCTATGCAGAAAAAGCGGGGATTATTGCGAAAACTTTGCAGTATATACCGAGGACGAAAAAGGTAACAGTACCTGTACATCATTCGAAATTGTAAATAAAAATGTAAATGATTCTGAATCATTTACTGTTAAAAATAACAATATAGTAAAATGAAAAGATTATTTTTGTCGATAGTAATATTCGTATCATTTGTTTTTCATATTCAAGGGAAGCAAAATTATGAACGAGAATTGATTACTAGAGTCACTTTCCATTTTATGGAACTTGGAATTTCATCTTATGGTATGTCGCAAGCCAAGTTCGTATATGAAAATATAGGTAATAATGCACTTACGTTAGTAAAGACCAATGCCCTTGGGAAGTACTATCAATATCCACAAAGTATTTCAAATGATACATGGAATAATGCAATTAGCGAGTTGTTAAAATCTAAAGAACAACCAATACATATTGATATGGATGATGTGGAAGAATTACTTTCTGATAGTTTGCTTGAACAAGAGGAACGAGAACTATTTGAGGATATAAATAGCATTCCTTCTGACACGATACATCATTGGATATGCGAATTTTGCAAACCTTCAGGAAGGATATATATCGAGATTGCCACAAAAAGTGATACTTTATTGATTAGGCCAACTGCAGAATGTGAGGGAACTTTGTGGGAACTCACAAGTGGAGAAACAAAGCGACTTGTTAATCATAAAGATGTTAAATCCTTTTTAAAAGACATAGGATGGAACGTTGAGACGATATTTACGTTAACGGTTCCTCAAGCTGTCTATTATTACAAAAGAAAACTTCTACAATATCCACATTTGCCTTAACTTCGCAGCATTGTTGTTTAAAATTCTTGTTCTGCAAGAATCAAGGTAAATATATTCTACCATAATATTTTCCCACACCTCCATCAATTCCTCATGATTTCCTTGGTGGCGTAGGAAGTACAACTCTTGGTAATAGCATACGTGGAGTTTCAAAAACAAACAGATTGGGCATGCGCTATCACAAAGCATCAAATGCATTGTTCGGGCAACTATATCGATACACTGGATTCTATTATAAATAATAAAATAAAAATGGATAAAAATTTATATTATAAAGATTTCTGTATTGCATTTTGTAATTATGCAATTAAACGTATACAGTCTGATACATCTCTTTCTGATGCAGATATTTCTTTTTGCATTGAACCATTAAAACGACAAATCCAAGAAATAAGTAAACAATATGACAATGGAGAAAAAAGGCTAATTGACAAAATATATCGTATGGATATTATAGAAGCTTTTGATTATCCAGATTTCCTTATAGAAAATCAGAAATATTTCATGGATACATATGGTGTTAACATCTTAGACCTTGACAAGAAAAAGCAGAATAAGATTGCTAAAATCTTAGAAAGAGGTAAGATAAAGACCGATAACGAATTTCGCATGATCTTAGAGCATGTTGATGAACTTTGTCAGACGGATGGAAATTCCGACATGATAGAGAAATTTAATGTGCTATTACGTGATTACGAAGAACTTGCAGAAGCAAAACTGCAAAAACGCAAAAAGTAAACATCTCATTCCCGCTAACCCTCCCCTTCTATCAATCTTTAGACATTTTGTCTTTTTGCTGAGAGAAGAGGATTTTTCTTTCCTTTAGGTCTGTTTTTCCTCCTATGCTCCTCCCTTATGCCTTCTAACCAAACTCGATGATAATACCATTATAATACCATTAAGCATAAGAGTTTCATCGACTTTGGTTAGGAGGATCATAGGAGGATGATGGGAAGAACATAGGAGTTTGTGCTGATTCTCACTATTTCAAATGAATGTCAAAACGGGAAAGATAGATTCCGCTTTTACCATTCTGACTGACAGGAACTTTCTTTCCAGAGGCATTCTCCACCATCTTTGCAGGATTGAGATAGGTATGGGTATGTCCGCCAAGAACGAGGTCAATGCCCTCTGTCTGAGGTACCAAGCGCTCATCGGAAGGTTCTTCATCGCCAGTTTTCCAACCAAGATGCGAAAGACAGATAACAAGATCGCATTTCTCCTTTTCGCGGAGAGTCTTGACAACATCCCTTGTAACGGTGATAGGATCAAGATACTTGATATTGCCATAATTCTCACGAACAACAAGTCCTTCAAGTTTAGGCGAAAGACCAAACACACCAATCTTGACACCATTACGCTTTATGATGGTATATGGTTTTACTATCCCTTCAAGAACAGTTCCTGAGAAATCATAGTTTGCGCACACGATAGGGAACTTCGCCATCTTGAAGAGGCGTGCCATATTGTCAAGTCCGAAATCAAACTCATGATTACCGATTGTGGCAGCATCATATCCCATGATGTTCATAAGTCCGATCTCCACATCCCCTTTAAACATACTATAATAAGGAGAGCCTTGGGAGAAATCGCCACAATCGAAAAGTAGCAGATTCGGGGTGAGCTTACGTTGCTGCTTAACATACGCCACACGACGGGTAAAACCACCAAGATTAGCTTTTTTCTTATCAGCAAGATTCTTGCTGAATGGGAATATCTGCGAATGGCAGTCGTTGGAATGAAGTACCACGATATCCTTTTGCGCAAAAGCATTAAGTGCGACAAAAAATAAAAGGAAAAATATCTTTCTCATTACGCTCACCTCCCTACTCTACTGTTATCCTACCTTCAATCTCGGCATCTACGACACGTCCCTGCTTCGTTTCCTCACGGAAGAAATCCATGATTATGAAACGGAGATTATTACTCTTATCGGTGAGCATCTTACGATTTGTGCCAAGCGTAAAAGCAGGCATACCATCATTTCCTTCTGCAAGATAGTCAATAGTGGCAATTCTATACTCAGCATCAGGATTGACACCCTCACCATTTATATTCAAACTTTTCAGTTTCCCATCCTTGCTAATGACAGCCTTCACGGAATGACTCACTCCCTCACCTCCTCGGGTAGCAATCTGTTCGAATAGAGTCATAACCTGAGAGCCTTTCATCGTCATGAAACAGATTTTGTTCTCAAAAGGGGCTACTTCAATCACATCCCCGATGGTCACATCTCCTTTTTCGAATGATGCTCGAATTCCCCCCATGTTATATACAGAGAAAACAGGTTTCTCGTCAAAGTCCTTTCCTGCCCAAATGAGGATGTCAGCAAGAAGGTTGGAAAGCTTACTTTCCGGACGGTCAGCATCCATATCGCAAGCCACACGTCCCACGACAGGAGACATGACACTATCAACTTTGGCTTTGAAAGGCGCAAGGAAGTTCGCTGTCTCAGCATCAGGAACAACGTCAAAGAGAGAATCCATTGTCACTCGCTGATAGTCAACCGACTGCACAGAATAGTGATGCGAGGAACAGGAGACAAAGCCAAGAGCTATTGCATAAGCAAGCAACGAAAATCCTAAATACCTTTTCATATAATTATGAGTGAAATTAGAAAAACCGATACAAAAATACTCTTTTTTAGTTAATTATAAAAGGAAATTGAGAAAAAAGTCACAAAAAGTTTGGTTACTCGAAGGAAAATCAGTAATTTTGCACCCGCTTTCCTGCGTAACCGATGGTGAGGGAGAAGTGTTACCCACTATGTTGCGCTAGAACGATACAACAATTTAACAAAACAATTCAACAAAATGGATTTGATCAAAGTTGCTGAAGAAGCATTTGCAACCGGCAAGCAGTTCCCTGAGTTCAAGCCAGGTGACACTATCACTGTCGCTTACAAAATTATCGAGGGTTCAAAGGAGCGTATCCAGCTCTATCGTGGTGTAGTCATCAAGATCTCTGGTCACGGTGACAAGAAGCGTTTCACAGTTCGTAAGATGTCAGGTACAATTGGTGTAGAGCGTATCTTCCCAATCGAGTCTCCTGCTATCGAGTCAATCGAGGTGAACAAGCACGGTAAGGTACGTCGCGCTAAGCTCTACTACCTCCGCAACCTTACAGGTAAGAAGGCACGTATCGCTGAAAAGCGTGTTGTTACAAAGTAATTTGTGCACACTGAAAATAAAAAAGACTCACGCTGTGTGGGTCTTTTTTTAATTCTGTATCAAGATGAGACATCTACATATTGATCTCCACAAGGCATGGGACATCGTAAAGAAATATGAGCATCCCTCAAAGGAAGCACGCGACCGTATTGCCTTGCTTGCAGGATTCCAGACATGGGAGGAACTGCAAAAGGAATTGGCTAAGAATTAAAAAGGAAAAGGAAGCCCCCCAGCCCCCCAAGGGGGAGCTTTATAGATAGTAATAAACCCTCTCAAACGAGAAAAGGTATCTAAAAAACTCCCCCTTGGGGGGCTGGGGGGCTTTAATTTTATAAATTTATGAAAGAACTAGCTCTCAAGTACGGCTGTAACCCAAATCAGAAGCCGTCTCGTATCTTCATCACCGAAGGCGAACTGCCTATCGAAGTTCTTAACGGACGTCCAGGATACATCAACTTCCTCGACGCGCTCAACTCTTGGCAGCTTGTCAAGGAACTGAAGGAGGCTACAGGTCTCTGTGCCGCTGCAAGCTTCAAGCACGTAAGCCCTGCTGGAGCTGCTGTAGGCCTTCCTTTATCAGACACTCTGAAGAAGATCTATTTCGTTGACGACGTAAAGATTCCTCTCTCTCCTATCGCTTGTGCCTATGCACGTGCCCGTGGTGCTGACCGTATGTCAAGCTATGGTGACTTCATCGCCCTTTCTGATACTTGTGATGCTGCTGTTGCTACTCTCATCAAGCGTGAGGTAAGTGATGGTGTTATCGCTCCTGACTATACAGAGGAGGCTCTCCAGATTCTTCGCGACAAGCGTAAGGGTACATATAACGTAATCAAGATTGATCCTAATTACAAGCCTGCTCCAATCGAGACAAAGCAATGCTTCGGCATTACTTTCGAGCAGGGCAGAAACGAGATCAAGCTCAATGATCCTGCTCTCTTCGAGAACATCCCAACAAAGAGCAAGACATTCAGCGACGAGGCTAAGCGCGATCTTATGATTGCCCTCATCACTCTGAAATATACTCAGTCAAACTCTGTATGCTACGTTAAGGACGGTCAGGCTATCGGTATCGGTGCTGGTCAGCAGAGCCGTATCCATTGTACTCGTCTTGCTGGTAACAAGGCTGATATCTGGTGGTTGCGCCAGTGTCCAAAGGTTATGAACCTTCCATTCAAGGAGGGAATCCGTCGTGCGGACCGCGACAACACAATCGATGTCTATATCTCTGACGACTATGAGGACGTACTTGCAGAGGGCGTATGGCAGAACTTCTTCTCAGAGAAGCCAGAGCCTCTGACACGCGAAGAGAAGAAGGCTTGGATTGCACAGAACACAAAGGTTGCTCTCGGTTCAGATGCATTCTTCCCATTCGGTGACAACATCGAGCGCGCTCACAAGTCAGGCGTTGAGTTCATCGCACAGGCAGGTGGTTCAGTTCGTGATGACAATGTCATCGAGACTTGCGACAAGTACGGCATCACAATGGCATTCACAGGCGTTCGCCTCTTCCACCATTAATATATGGCAAACGACTTTGAGGATATCCTGGTCAACGGCATCTCATTCTCCCGCGGAGGCACCAAGCCAAAGCAGGATGACGGAAAGGTCAAGACCAAGGCAAAGAAAAAGAAATACATAACCGGAGCTCACGGTTCGGGTTCTGCCAAACAGAAGGCAAAATATCGCGAACAGAGAGCCAACCGGCATAAATAGAATATGACGAAGGTCAGATTTTTGCGCATAGCGGCAATGATCTGGCCTTTTTCTTTTTTCCAAAGAACATTCATAAGAGAGAAAAACCGACTTATTGACATAGCTCTTTCTCCGAAGATACTCCATCGATACTCCATCGTTACTCCATCGATAGTCCATCGTTTCGATGGAGTAGCGATGGACCAGCGATGGAGCAGTGATGGAGCAACATAGGAGGAACAAGGGGGAAATAAGGACGATGATGACCTATGATTTCCAAACCACATATTTATGAGAAATGACATCGAAGAGACAAGAACGTGTTTAAAAAGCATCCTTCAAACGATAAACTTTGTGAATAAGTGGTATTCACACAAAAGATAATGTGTGCAATTGTTTGGTAATCTTAAATATTTATGCTAATTTTGCACCGCGATTACGAAAATGTACAGGATTAAAAAGCTCGACATATATATTGTGAAGCAGTTCTTGCTGCTTTTCGCCGGAACGTTCTTCATCAGTCTCTTTGTGCTGATGATGCAATTTCTGTGGCGTTATGTCGATGAAGTCATAGGCAAAGGACTGTCAATAGAAGTCCTTGCCCAGTTCTTCTGGTACATGGGACTTACGCTTATTCCGCAAGCCCTGCCTCTTGCCATTCTCCTTGCTTCGCTCATCACAATGGGTAATATTGGCGAGAACAGCGAGCTGACGGCTATCAAGGCTGCAGGCATATCCTTGATGCAGACATTACGTCCGCTGATTTTCATCACCGCTCTAATTACGGTCACCTCGTTCTATTTCCAGAACAACATAGGTCCGAAATCAACAAAGAAACTCGCACAGTTACTCTTATCAATGAAACAGAAGTCTCCGGAACTGGAGATTCCTGAAGGTATTTTCTATGACGGAATACCAGACTGCAACCTGTACGTGCAGAAGAAAGACCTTGAGAAAGGTGTGCTCTACGGCATAATGATATACCGCATGACAAATTCCTTCGAGGATGCGGCCATTATCCTTGCCGATTCAGGCAGACTGCAATCCACAGCCGACAAACAGCATCTTCTCCTTTCGCTATACAACGGCGAATGGTTTGAGAACATGCGCTCGCAGGAATTTGCAGGCACAGCCAGCGTACCGTATAGAAGAGAATCGTTCATCAGCAAAAAGATTATTCTGGATTTCAATAGCAATCTCAACCTTGCCGACGAGGCAAACTTTGCAGGCAATGCACAAGCAAAGAGCCTGAAACAAATTTCCAGAGCCGTAGATTCGCTTAATCATCACTACGACAGCATAGGAAAAGTCACTCGAATGGATCTCGACAGGATGTACTCCTATACATATCCAGGCCAAACGACCAAGACAGACTCCCTCGCAGCCGTAAAGAAAGGCCAGCAAAGCACATACTCGTTTGACACCATTGTGGCAAGACTGAAACCATCAGACAAACGAGATGCCCTACAACACGCATTGGGCAGGGTACAGATGATTACATCGGAACTTAGCTGGCGGGAATCGGTGACCAGCGACGGCGACCAGACTATACGCAAGCACTGGCTTGAGGCGGTGAATAAGTTCACGCTATCACTCACATGCCTTATATTCTTCTTTATCGGAGCGCCATTGGGAGCTATTATCAGAAAGGGAGGACTCGGCGTGCCAGTCATTATCTCGGTACTTGTATTCATAGTATTCTATATTCTTGACAATACGGGATTCCGAATGGCAAAAATAGGAGCATGGCCTATATGGCTCGGCAAGGGAATGGCACCCGCTGTGCTCATACCTCTGGCATCGTTCGTGACCTACAAGGCAAACAAAGACTCCATGGTATTCAACATGGATGCTTACCGCAATGCCTTCATGCGACTTCTCGGACTTCGCCTCAAGCGAAACGTGGCGAGCAAGGAGGTTATCATCAACGATCCTGATTACCGAAGGGCTGCCGACCGCCTCTCCGTCATGTCGCATCAGGTTCGTGCATACGCATACGGGCATCATCTCATGCGAATGCCAAATGTCATCAACGTATTCTTCCGCTATCAGCCAGACCACGAGATAGAAAGGATAAGTGCCGAGCTGGAGGAGATTATCGAGGATCTTTCCAATACCCGGGACAGGTTCATCATGGCATATCTGAACCAGTATCCGATAGTGTCGCAGAAAGCCCACACACGTCCATTCGAGCGTAAGTGGATGAACATCACGGCTGCTATAATCCTGCCAGTCGGTATCTTCCTCTACCTGCGAATGTGGAGATTCCGCCTCCGCCTTTTGACCGATTTGCGCAAGATACGTGCGACAAACACGAAAATAGTGGAAAGAATCGGCAAAATTGCCGTCCAATAGATATAAATAGGTGGAATAAATAGTAATTTTATCACCAAAATAGCGTATTTGGGTAACAAAACGTTAAAAAAAGCGTTAATAATTTCATAAAACGAAAGAAAATTCGTACCTTTGCAGCCAATAAACTTTTCAGAAATCATACATGGTACATTTATCAAACCGTCTTAACAGACTTGCTCCATCAGCTACACTTGCCATGTCTCAGAAGAGCAGCGAGATGAAAGCTCAGGGCATCGACGTAATCAACATGAGTGTTGGCGAACCAGATTTCAACACTCCAGATCACATCAAGGAAGCAGCAAAGAAGGCCGTTGACGATAACTGGTCACGCTACTCTCCAGTACCTGGTTATCCAGACCTTCGCAAAGCAGTAGTTGAGAAACTCAAGCGCGAAAACGGTCTCGATTATTCAGTTTCAGAAATTCTTGTCAGCAATGGTGCCAAGCAGGCTGTATGCAACGCAGTCATGGCGCTTGTTGACGATGGCGACGAGGTTATCATACCTGCACCTTACTGGGTTAGCTATCCACAGATGGCACTTCTCGCAGGTGGTACACCAGTTCATATTCCTGCAGGCTTCGAACAGGACTTCAAGATTACTCCTGCACAGCTCGAAGCTGCAATCACCCCAAAGACACGCATGCTTATCCTCTGCTCTCCAAGCAACCCAACAGGTAGCGTATATTCTAAGGAAGAGCTCAAGGGACTTGCCGACGTGCTCAAGAAGCACCCGGAGGTTTATGTTCTCGCAGACGAGATCTACGAGCACATCAACTATGTTGGCAAGCACGAGAGCATCGCACAGTTCCCAGGCATGAAGGAACAGACTATCATTATAAATGGTGTAAGTAAGGCTTATGCCATGACAGGATGGCGTATAGGATATATGGCAGCACCAGAGTGGATTGTCAAGGGCTGTAACAAGCTTCAGGGACAATACACATCAGGCCCTTGCTCAGTAAGCCAGAAGGCTGCAGAGGCTGCATATGTTCTCTCTCAGGACTGCGTAGAGGAGATGCGCGTGGCATTCGAGCGTCGTCGCAACCTTATCGTAGAACTTGCCAAGGACATCCCAGGCTTGGAGGTAAACGTACCACAGGGTGCATTCTATCTGTTCCCTAAGTGTACAAGTTTCTACGGCAAGACAGACGGCGAGCGCACAATCAACAATTCAACGGATCTCGCTATGTACCTCCTCGAGGTTGGGCATGTCGCTACGGTAGGCGGAGATGCATTCGGCGACCCTGAATGTTTCCGCATGAGCTATGCCACAAGCGATGACAATATCCGTGAGGCAATGCGACGTATCAAAGATTGCCTTTCACGTTTGCATTAAAAAAAATAGTGTTAAAAGTTCTTAATCATAAGTGAAGTTCAATTTTAATTTGTATCTTTGCGTTCGGAAACGGGAGGAAAGCCAAATTTCGGCATTCAAATATGTTCAAACTTAAGAACTCTTTAACCGTAAATCAGAAAGAAAAATTCATTAACTCAAAATTTTATTTAACAACTTAAACTAAAAAAAATTATGGCAGCTACACAAAAGCCAGCCCCAAAGAAGTCTTCTGGCTTCCAGGGCGTTCGTAATGCGTTTTGGATCATCGCAGCAATGTTCGTTGTTGCAGTATGTATCTTCAAGTTTGTTCTCGGTAACCCTGCTAACTTCGTAGGCAATGACCCAGAGGGTGAGGTTCTCAATGGTAACATGCTCGGTACAATCTACAAAGGTGGTATCGTTGTGCCAGTGCTTATCACATTGATGCTCACAGTGCTTTGTCTCTCTATCGAGCGTCTCCTCGCTCAGAAGACAGCTTTCGGTAAGATGTCAACAACTAAGTTCGTTGTAGCTATCAAGGCTGCTCTTGCAAAGAACGACTTCGTTGAGGCTCAGAACCTCTGCGACAAGCAGCGTGGTACAATCGCTAACGTTGTTGGTGCATCTCTCAAGGCTTACAAGGAAGTTGAGGCTCTTCAGGGTGTAAAGAAGGCACAGAAGATCGCTAAGATCCAGCAGGCTCACGAGGAAGCAGTTCAGCTCGAGATGCCAACTCTCCAGATGAACATGCCTATCCTTGCTACTCTCGTAACACTTGGTACTCTTACCGCTCTGTTCGGTACTGTAACTGGTATGATCAAGTCATTCGCTGCTCTTGCATCTGGTGGTGGTGGTGACTCTGTTGCTTTGTCAACTGGTATTTCTGAGGCCCTTATCAATACCGCTCTCGGTATCTTGACATCATGGCTCGCTGTAGTATCTTACAACTTCTTCTCTAACCGTATCGACAAGCTCACATACGCTCTCGACGAGGTTGGTTACACTATTGCTCAGACATACGAGGCAAACCACGACGAGGCTTAAGTTTTTACTAACCCTTTAAAACATTTATCACTATGGGTAAAGTAAAACTTAAGAAACAAGACATCTGGATCGATATGACGCCTATGTCAGACGTGATGGTGCTGTTGCTCTGTTTCTTCATGCTGACCTCTACTTTTACAAAGCCAGAGCCAGTGAAGGTTGTTGAGCCACAGTCTGTTGCCGAGATCAAGGTGCCTGAGAAGGATGTGCTGAACATTCTTGTCGATAAGGAAGGCAAGGTGTTCATGAATATGGATAACCAGTTCCAGCTCGCTGACGTACTTGCAGACGTTACTGACCAGTTCGGTATTCAGCTGACAAAGGGACAGGTAGCAAACTTCAAGTCAGACCCTATGTTCGGTGCCCCAATGAATGTCATTGAGAAGTTCCTTAACATGGAGGAGAGTCAGCGTCGTGAAGGCTTGAAAGAACTTGGTATTCCATTGGATAGTATTGATGGCGGTAAGAGCGAGTTCCAGATGTGGGTTAAGTCTGCACGTGGTGTCAACTCAGACATCAAGGTTGCAATCAAGGCCGACAGAGAGACTCCTTACAAGATCATCAAGCGTGTAATGAACGAGCTTCAGGATATTGACGAGAACCGTTACTACCTGATCACTTCACTCAAAACACAGGAGGATTAAGCCATGGCAAAAGTAAAGAAAAGTAGACAGAAAAAACAGCAGACTCGAGTTGACTTCACCCCTATGGTGGATATGATGATGCTGTTGATCACCTTCTTCATGCTCTGTACCACTTTGGCTAAGCCTCAGACAATGGAATTGAGTATGCCTACCAACGATGATGTTCCACAGGATGAAAAGACTGTCACAAAGGAGTCTTATACTGTGACAATATACGTTGCGGCTGACAACCAGATCTACTATGTAGAAGGTTTGGTTAAGCCAGAAGACCCAACTTGTCTCAAGAAGACAACTTGGGGAAAGGACGGCATACGTAAGGCACTCATCGGTCACGTAACCGAGGATGGCACACAGCCAATCCTTGATGTAATGACAGCAAAGGCTAAGCTTGACATGGAGCGCGAAAAGAATCCAGCAATGACTCAGGCTCAGTACGATGAGAGACTCAAGGCTATCAAGAGGGGTGATATCGACGGCAAGCACATCGAGACAATGACTGTCATCATCAAGGCTACAGATAACTCAAACTATCTCAACCTTGTTGACGCTCTTGATGAGATGCAGATTTGCTCTGTTGGTAAGTATGTGATAGATAAGATTAACGACAACGATAAGAAGCTTCTCGAAGCTGCTGGTGTCAAGGAGTAATCTATTAGTAACTTTAACTTAAGAAAGGAAAAGAAAAATGTCACAAATAGATCTTATTGACAATAGGTGGTCGGACTTAATGTTCGAGAACCGTAACAAGGAATACGGTGCTTATGTGCTTCGTCGTCAGACTACTGCGCGTAACATTAAATCAATTATCACAGTACTCATCCTCTTCGCTCTCGTAATGGTGTATATGGTTGCCAAGAATGCTTATGATGACTATCAGGCTAAGCATCAGGCACAGACTCAGGTAACTGAGCTTACAGCCCTCCAGGAGCAGAAGAAGGAAGCCAAGGTTGAGCGTAAGGAAATCGTTAAACAGGAGAAGATTGAGCAGGTTGTAGAGAAGGTTAAGAGCTCTATCAAGTTCACTGCCCCTGTAATCAAGAAGGACGATGAGGTACGCCCAGAGGACGAGATGAAGTCTCAGGACGAAATCATGAACTCTAAGGTAGCCGTAGGTTTCGCTACCGTAATCGGTAACGATGAGAATGGTGAAGTGCTCAAGGCTAAGGAGGCACTCGTAACAGAGCCAGTTAAGCCAAGGGAAGAAGAGAACAAGGTGTTCGACGTAGTAGAACAGATGCCTTCTTTCCCAGGTGGTATGGCAGCTCTTATGGCATATCTCCAGAAGTCAATCAAGTACCCACCAGTTGCTGAGGAGAATGG
>Ga0326513_10001168_pt1 | contig 21359 bp, 19 predicted proteins | sample 2_2465_0518_D_FD_203654 | JGI IMG/M metagenome (GOLD analysis project Ga0326513, IMG submission 203654) | Bovine rumen microbial communities from UC Davis, California, United States - 2_2465_0518 | ecosystem: Host-associated > Mammals > Digestive system > Stomach > Rumen | place: USA... | reverse complement strand
TTCTGGAGCCAGGTCACCTCTCTGTGGTAATGAGTTTGATCTGATTGACATTGTGTGTTTCTTGATTGGTGTTTCCTACTCGCCAGACTCCATCTGATCACCTTTCCATTCAACGAACTGCTCTGCACTCTCCTCGTTGACGGTGAGACCGCGTTCCTTGCAGAATTCTGTGAATTCCTCCTGCCACTCAGGTGAATGGTGGTTCACATAGTCTAGCCAACCATATTCTCCGCTTTGGAACTTTTCCACAAGCTCATCTTCTGGATAATACTTTGATGTTGCCATTTCCTTTTTTTTGTTGTTTGTTAAGTGTTAACGCTGATACATGCGTGCGCCGAGCTTCTTCTGCTCGTTCCACATCTCATCGGTGTAGTTCTCCTCTGGTACATAGTCAAGATTGCCGTCGACATCCATAATCCAACAGCCAAACACACCGAAGTTGTACTTATCCCACTCACGCTTTGACTCTCTTTTCCATACGGCTTCATTGCCTGCAGCAAAGCGGATGCCTGTATGTGAGTTGAGGTCGATGCCTATTGATACCTCATCGTCGTCATCAATGATAGTGAGAACGTCACCGTTCTGTATCTTCTGCATCTCCGCACCTGTGAGGTGGTAGCGGTCTGCCACATACTGGATGTTACGACCGATGACAGGAGTAGGAACACTGAAGACCTGCCGTGTACAGGGATCGAGTTGGAAGAAGCACTTGGCTCCTCGCTCATTGCCTTCCTCGTTGCTCTCCATGTGGCCAATGATCGATTTCCCTGTGATTAGATTCTGTTTCTGCTGGTCGTTGAAGAGTTGAAGGTCATACTCTTCTAATTGTGGGTAGAAGAGAACGTCAACACCTCCTTCCTGGGTACGTATAAGTCCGAACTGCGTTCTCGCCTTTACCTCTTCATCGCCTTCAGAGATGATACTGACTGGCAATGTCGGAGAACGATGTCCATTGTATATGTTATGGAGAACATCGGTCGGGAGGTCGTCAATCATTGCCTGTGTGAGTCCGAAGCGTTCGAGCGTGCTGTAAGGCATCTCGCTTTCTGCAAAATTATAATTCATTAGAGTATAGAAATTTGTTATCCTGAATAAAATCGAAGGCAAAATTACATCATACTTTTCTTATATGCATAAAAAGGCATGTAAGCGAGGCTGTGTTTTAGTATAATTAGCATAATAGTATGATATTTTACTAATTATCATACTATAACTATAAATAAAGTTAGGAATTGGAGTGTTGTGAAGCGTTTTTTCTGTCAGTATGGTTAATTAATCGTAGTTTTGCATCATGAAACTAAAAAACATACTAATAAATAGTCTCTTGGTTGGCTTGTATGTTATACCGTCATACGCTCAGTTCAATACGATTGGAAGTCCTGTAATAAGGAAGGATGTGTCAAGCAATACTCTAGATGAAATGCGTTGTGACAGTATTTTTGCCAATAAGCGTATGCCTATTGATTCAAATAAGGCTCATGGTATTCTGGAGTATAATAAATATGCTGCATACCCCCTGAAGTCGGTACATATATCTTCAGGATTTGGAATGAGGAGACATCCGATTTCCCACAAGTACGTATTGCATAACGGTATTGACCTTCTGGCAAGATATGAGAAGGTGTATTCTATGTTTCCTGGTACTGTTGTAAGGGTAGGGGAGGATGATAGGTCTGGAAAGTTCCTTACCATTAGGACTGGTGGATATACAATCAGTTACTGCCACCTTTCATTACATCTTGTTGGCGAGAATGACTTTGTCAATGCTGGTACAGTCATAGCCATTTCTGGTAATACAGGAGCGTCAACTGGTCCGCATCTCCATATAACAGCGAAAAAGGATGGCAAGGCATTCAATGCCGCCATCCTTCTAGAGTATATCAAGAAATCTGAAATGTAGTCAAAGGGAATCTACCAGACATAGTGATTGCCTTTAGACTTTTACCTAAAGGCTATTCCTCCCATGTAATCAGATCCCTGTCAAGAGGTATGGAATACTGTAATCCTCGCTCACCTGTTATGATATAGTTGCTTGCAAGGTGCTCATCGAATTTCTCCACAAATGCCTTCCTTATACGTGCAAGATTCTCATTGAGCGCATTTCCTAAAGGATTGACTACTTTCGTTATTGTAAGATTGAGTCTTGCTTCATCCGTATTGGGACGTAACTGTCTGTAGATATTAAGCAACTCGCTGTAATAGTCTTGCATGTGCTTGTAGATGATACCCTCTGGATAACGAAGGAACAGGAAATAGACGGCCTTCGGTAAAGCGCCCATCTCGATTTCCATGTTATTGTAGTCAGGAAGGAAGATTCTATAGTCAGGAGTAATCGTCATGCGAGACAATGGCTCCTGCTTGTCGATGAACTCATGTATCGCCATTAAAGAAACACCTTCGAGTCTGAGCTTCTGAACGGTCTGGCGAAGCTCACGTAGGACTTTTTCTGTCTCAATAAGACTCTTTTCCTCTGCTATTTCTTCTTCTGTTTTCTCTGGGAGAGTATCGTCATAAGTAGCTTCTTGACATTTCTCTTCATTCAAGATGAGTTCCTTTCGGATATCTCCTTGCTTTCTCGTATTGTATTCTTTGGGCTTACTGCGGATGCATCTCTTTTCTTCCCATTCATCAATATCAGGAGGCAATGCAGAACCACATGCCATTGGCATATTACAGGAATCTTCCTCACTTGAAGAAGGTTCTGATAGAAAACGTAGAAAATGACGCAGCATTTCATCATTATACGCTTTACGTCTTTCAATGACCGATGAAATCAGCTTTTCTAATGATTCAGATTGCGTAAGGTCTATATCCGACAATAGCATTTGCAGGAACCTGCCATCATCACTATAGTCTTCCTGCATCCCCTTGAAAATAAACGATGGTTTCAGGTTATTCCGGGTTTCATCATCTGCAATATATGGCACAAACGCATTACTCTGAACTTCTGTTACAAGGATTTCCTGAGATAGGTAAGGTGCATAGTACCTGACCTTTGATTCAATATCATGCTCCCTCAGCAGGTATGGCAGATAGTAGAAATCCATGCCTCTAATGGCAAACATGGATTTCAAAACAGAATAGTTACTGCGGATGAAGTTATTCACATCCGTGTCATAGCCATTCTCGATATAGAAGACCTGATTGTGATCCGGTCGGAATGGTAAATCCTTAAAAAGTATAGTGTTCATTGCCATAACTGTATTTTTGTTTGTGCGCTGGCAAGAATGTACTTGCCAGCACAATTGTTATTGTTATTTCTTTTTGAACAGCTTGCCCATCAAACCATTCTTCTTGGATTTTGTTTCGTTTGGCATTGCTTCAGGCTCATCATCATCTGCAAAATAGTCGTTTTCCTCGACCATTGATGCACCACATGGGGATGCTATTTCACAACTCATCTTACTGTAGTACTTTCTACGGCAGCAACGTTCCTTCTCGAACATGGCATCAGTCTCTTCTGCATTTGCAGAGAAACGGAGAGTGTTTTGTACGCCTATCTCTCCAGCCACTTTCTCTACATCCTGATCTGCGCCAATGTAAGTGAATGTCCATCCCATCTGACGGAGTTCTTCAACAAGTGACTTTATCTGATGACCGCTCCATGTGCGTGATGCATTCTCATAGCCATCAGTGATGACAGTGACAAGCACGCGGTCGCCATGAGTGATCTTCTGTTGGAGTTCGCTGATACAAGTACCCATAGCGTCATAGAGTGCTGTACATCCAAGCAGAGGATAGTCATCTCTTGTGATGTTGCGAGCTTCAGCAATAGGCTTTGCTGAATAGATGCGGTTGAGGAAGTGGGCACCAGCACTGAACGATGCCAATGTTACATACTGCTGAAGTTCAGGGTGTTCCTCCTGTGCCATACGGATGGTGGCTAGCGTTTCGTTTACACCTGTGAGAGCCTGTGTGTAGATGGTTTCCATTGATCCTGACGCATCAAGGATAACGAGGTTGTAAATTTTCTGAGTGTTCATAATTGCAAGATTTTAATTGATTTCACATTTTGTTAATTGTGATGCAAAGATAGTCAACATCAATCACTTCACAAAGAAAAATCAATTTGCAAGACTTGCAAAGTAAATGAATATCTCAAAAAAGAATATCACATTTGTATGGATAAATAACAAACTTATCTATAAAGCTATAATTCTCTACTTTTGAATCATTTATCAGGACTTTTGAATGTTCTCTTACCAAACCTTCCCATTCATTCCAATAACAACAGAATATATCAGCTTCAAACTGAACACTTTCTTGTAACATCTTTGAACTAGTATCTGATATTCCAGAAACTTTTTTTATTTGAACATCAGGTAATAATATTTTTTGTTCCACAAGGTCACTTAGATCTTTTCCTTTTAATGCCTTTATCTTATGGACATCATTTTTTTCGTAGATAAATTTCCTGACGTTATATCCACCATGCCAATAAACAGGCATCACTGTGGAAGAAGTCATAAGAAGATATGTCTGCCAAGCACCCATAGCAGAGGAATCAGAATGCAAGTATTTTATAATATCCTTATCTACATTACCAGCATTATCATATATATAAAAACTAGAGACATCACCGCTTCCCCCAAATTGAGCTAATCTTAACCCCAGTTCATAACCTGAAGATAGCCTTATTGATGACAAAGAGCGAAATACTTCGCTTTTGTTTTTTCCACTTGATTTTGTTACACTACTTGAAAGAAGTTCATGAAACTCCTTTGCCTTGAATGAATAAATGTTTTTGGATTCATTTATGAAAGAAAGAAATTCTCTTGCGAGTTGTGGTATTCCCTTTTCCGTTTCACAAATATTTGAATCATTACACTGACTTATAGTATATAGAATTTGTTTAGCCAAATCAACATTTTGGGCTAATGTGTTATGAGGGCAGTCATTTCCCATGAAATACAAGTAGGCAAGATTATACAAGCATCTTAATGATGGATTCTGCTTGTCATAGATGTTTACTAGGAAAGCAATTCCTTCCTGATACTTTTCTTCGACCCATAAGAGAGTAAACATATTTATCATAGCGTTTTGGGATCCCATACTAATTGCATAGTTCAAAAGTCTATAACAATCTTCTGGACTGTCTTCATAGTTATATGCTAGAATTCCCAAGTTATTAGCAGCTTCATATACCCCTTCATCGACAGCTTTTCTATAACTGTTTTTGATAGCTTCATAATATTCATTTTTATTAATCCTTAATTCATTAAGGATAAGCCATTCACATTCACTGGCAACATCTTTAATTGTATATACGCCGGAAGGGCTATAAAAATGCAGGTCAAATTTAGGAATATATTCAGAAGGAAGTAAGTCAATATACTTAGTCCCCTTTAGTGGAGTAGAATTAAAGAAACTGTGTAAGCCTAGCAAATGTGGCATGAAGGAATCATTTGCTTTACGTTCTGTTTTAATTATCGATTTCTTTTCCGATTGTTTTTCGTATTTCTTGTTATATTCATCTCTAGGCAGATTAAAAATATCAAGAATTTGTACTATGCTTCCAGCAACAAAGGTGATATTAAATTCCTTAACTTCTTGTTCTGTAATATAGAATGAAAAACCATCTAATATATAAGCCATTATCGGGGAATTAGCTTTTTCCTGCTCGGTTATTCTTTTGAGAATAGTTTCATTATTGTCAACCAAACGAATGTATAAAACATCCCTATACATCGGTCCGTATGCAGCAAATTTAACTCCAGAAGGAACCTTTATTTTCCCGTTCCCTGTAGAGTAATTTTTGTAATAGACCAAATAGCTAATCTCTGTATCTTCCTGTAATTGAAAGATTATATTATCTTCATTTAAAGATTTTATGTAATCACTTGCTACCATAATATTATAGTTTTCAATTTTAATATTCTCGGAGAATGTCGTATCTTGATGTCCAACGTGGATCATGCTTCGGATTCTTTAAATAGATTCCCTGCAAATAAATGACCCGTCTATTCACATCTTGCTGAGACAGGTAAGATGTGAACATTCCTAGCAACTCTTAAGGCTTGTAAATAGTTGCTGAGATTAGTATTGTTATTTGACTCTTGTCGGTTGGACATACTCTTTTGATATATTTTTAACTATGTCGATGAGGATGTTGTTTACAATAAGCATACACTTATCTATGTTGTGCCTTTCTTCATCTTTAAGAAAATCCTCTTCCGACACTTTCAGATTTACTATCCTAGTTCCAGGCTTAACTTTAGCCGTATCGTATAGCTGGCGTTCTGAGAAATGAACAAAGCTACAAGCTTCTTTATACATAGCGGCAATATTTTTGTATTGCTTATCAAGTATTGAAGCAACATATGAATCTGATAGTGATTTGTGAGTTTCTTTATCTTGGAATTTACTGATTTTTTCTCCATCCATCCAACTCATAATGAATTTACTCGCATCATCAACAAGTGTCATGCCATATAGCCTAGTACAATTCTCTATTTGCATTCTCAGCATGGTAACAGCACAGAAATAGTTGTTACTCTCAGTTAGTGCTCTATAACCTTTGTTCACAGACAAGGCACGATCCAGAATGCACGAAAGAAAAATGTTATACAGAAAATGCGTATTACTCATATCTACACTTTCTATACAAAGACTCGTTAGAGCTTCTTTGCAATCCGACAGACTCTCTACGTGTTTCTTCATCAATCAGTTATTCTTCAAATGGATAAGTCTCATCGTATATATCATCAAGTAGTCTGTCTTTGTAAGTCCAATACTTACCTGGTGCTATATGCTTGGTGTTATAACCTTTCAGTTTTGCAGACAAGGCACTTATAGATACTTCTTCGCCTTGATATAAAACACGACGTTCAGAATCTACCACAACGCTTATAGACGGATCCTCCTTCCATAACAGAACATCGCCTTTCTGCATACCCATTTCATAGAAGTTCAATGATGGACGGCGTACTTTAGCATTTTGTGTTGCTGCTTTATCATCTGGAGTCAAGTCATTTTCTATCTCATCAGTAACTTCATCTGTCACGTCCTCATGGTGGAAGAGTTCAAGAATGGCTTTGGCTTGTTCTACCTGTATTCGAAAGAACTCACGATTCGCATTAACACGCTGTGGAGAGAATGCCGTATGCAGGGCGTTCTCAATTTTGGCACAGTCGGTTTTCTTAACCCTACAAGCAAATTGACACTCGAATGGAACTGGAACACCTGTGCTATAGAGTTCCTTCATACGAGCATCCATGTCTTCTCTCGTTGTCATACCAATCTTCACAAGTCCTGGCATCACTGGATTGGTTAAAAGATAAACTATTCCGTATTCCATATTCTTATTCTTGATAAATATTCCATGAAATGCAATTCAAAGCTCCACCTCCATATTTGCCGTTAGCTTTGACTATAGACAACAATGGTACTGGTATTACCTCGCACTTATAAATAGATTCCAACTGTTTCTGGGCTTTGGCATCTACGTCAGGCTTTTCAACAGTAGGCATTAGAATCTTATTCCCAACCTGTAGGAAGTTCAAATATGCCCAATCGTTAATGCCATGATACCCTTCACCATAATCTAATTGCTCATATCTAAGGCCATTTTCTTTTAGAATGCTTTTTATTTCCTTCAATTGCCATTCGTTTTCTGGATGGTTACAAATGTTGTTAATCAACACGTAGTTGTTGTCTATGTATCTAATCATACCATCTGAATGACCACAGAAATCCCATTCGTCTTGTATATTCCAAGGGATGATAACGACATTGCCAAATAGCCTTTCCAACTCATCCAGAACTTCATTCTTTGAGAGTTGCAACCGACGATTTTCCAAGAACACCTTATCGGTCATTATCACCTTATCAGAACATTTTATCACGTTTCCTCCATCTATTATCAGCTTAGTCGGGATTATCTCTGACATTGACGGAAGATTCGATATTTCAGACCACTTTGTAATGCTTTGTTTGTCCTCCTGCAGATAATCAGGATTATAGATATAAGACACAAACTTGTCCTTTTCTAATTGAACAGGCATAAAGTCTCTAACCCACTTGTCATTGGTGTTTTCAAGTAGGTCATAGTCTATCCCTGCTTCACCGAGGACTCTGCTCAGTTCATTCCAGCACTTATACCAAGTAAGTCTTTTGCTGAAATAGACCTTATTTGATTGACTATCTGTTATCATATTCTTTCAGTGTTTAGTCAAATCAACATGATTATTACATTGCAGACAGACGATGCATCGCCGCTTCGAATACTCTGGCATTAACAAAGTTCTGAAAATCTTGGTTTGCAAAGTACGTTTGAACGAACTCTGTTTTTTCTTCAAGCATTCCAGCAACAATATTAATAATGTCATCATTGAAGGTTATTTGAGCGACCTGTCTATCACCATTCTTAACCGCATTGACAAAATCGACGCTCGTAGCAATTCTATTAGGCAATTCTTCTATCTGCCTCTGAACTTCATCACGATTCTTCCACTCGATATTTCCATAAGTATCATTGAAGTCCTTAACGATGTTGGAAAGAGCATCCATTTCTGGCTCAGGTTTACCTCCACCTGTACCTACAGGAATAGGTGCGACCTCTGTATTCTGGTTTTCCAAAACAATAGAACGCTCTTCCTCTTTGACAATACGATATTTGTCAAAGTCAATGTCTTCAAGAAGCCCCTGAGTATTATCGTCTATCTTCAGTTTTGGCAGTTTCTTGACCAATAGAGCATAGAAGATATACTGCTTTTCCCATTCTGGACTTTCAAACGGCATAATACTGGAGAAGTATGGGTAGCATCTGTAGAAGTTCTTGATAGCACTCTTACATTTAATCTGCTCATCCTCGTTAAGTTCTTCCTTGAACCTTTTAACATCAGCATCAATGATAGCATCTACCTTTGGACGGTCATCATCCGTACCCATCAGTTTCAGCTTAGATACGGCATCTACATCATTCTGAGTATAGAAGTTAAAACCTTCAATAGTTTCTGTGAGGTCATTGAGCTTGTTTATGTCAGATTCTCCTGCAAGAATAGTGGTCTTGTAGTATCGCTGGAATGACAGACGAATCATTTCTGGATCATTTGCAAAATCAAGCACAAAAGTATCTTGTTTCTTTGGATGACAACGATTCAAACGTGATAAAGTCTGTACAGCCTTCAAATCACTAATCTGCTTATCCACATACATGGTATGTAGTAATGGCTGATCATAACCAGTCTGGAACTTGTCTGCAACGATAAGGAAGCGATAAGGCTCTTGCTCTATTCGCTGCTCAATCTCAGCAGAAGGGAATCCGTTAAGTTCTGCTTCCGTCACGACTTTACCATCAATTATCTTATCTGTGAAAGCGACAATAGCCTTGAAAGGACTGTTGCGTTCTTCAAGCATCCTGGATATAGTCTTATAAAACTCGATTGCACGTTCTATACTAGAGGTAATGACCATAGCCCTGGCATGGCCACCTATTTTCATATACACCTTTTTACAGAAATGGTCAACAATGATTTCCGACTTCTTCTCAATTGTTTCCGGCTGACGTTCAACGTAGGCCCGAATTTTACCTAAAGCCTTTTTCTTATCGTACTCAGGATCGTCTTCAACGGCTTTCAGTACACGATAATATGAGCTGTATGGGGTGTAGAACTTCAAAACATCCAATATGAAGCCTTCCTCAATAGCTTGCTTCATCGTATATTCATGGAAAGGCACAAACTGCGGCTCACCATCAACGGAATCTACACGGTCACCAAACATCTCCAGAGTCTTATTTTTAGGAGTGGCTGTAAAAGCGTAATAATTCGCGTTCTTAGCCATTTTCCTTCCTTTGAGGATTCTGTGGATCTTATCTTCAACATCCTCTTCTTCATTCTCTTCATTTGGAACTGGTGAGGCGTTTCCAGAAATGCCTGTAGCAAGGTTCGCTGACAAAGAACCATTCTGGCTACTATGTGCTTCATCAATGATAATCGCAAAACGCTTATCCTTCAATGAATTGCCAATTTCATCCAAAATGAAAGAGAACTTAAAGATGGTTGAAATGATAATCTTCTTACCTCCTTGAAGTAGCTCACGTAGCGAAGCTGAATTATCTGCCCAACCTACGAGGTTACTCAATCTCTGGAACGCATTGATGTTATCACGTATCTGCTTGTCGAGGTTAACTCGGTCAGTAACAACAACAATACTATCGAAGAAAGGTTGTTGATTCTGTTGTAACAAGGTCACAAGCTGATATGCCAGCCAAGTGATGGAATTAGACTTTCCACTTCCAGCACTATGCTGAATGAGGAATCTTCTACCAATAGGTGACTTCTTCGTTGCATGGAGTAGAGACCTTACGGCATCCAACTGATGATAACGAGGCCAGATAACCTTTTCCTTCACCTTATGAGTCTTCGGGTCTTGCGTTGAGATAACCTGTGCAAAGTTCTCAATGATATTTGAGAGCGTCGGCTTGGTGAGTACATCTTTCCAGACGTATGAAGTCATAGTATCACCTTCAACAACAGGATTTCCTGCGCCACCATTCACGCCACGGTTAAATGGCAAGAACCAGGAATCTTTTCCACATAGTTCTGTACACATCCATGCCTGACAGTCATCCAAAGCAAAGTGAACGGCACAACGTTTCTTCTGCAATAACAGTTCCTTTGGGTCTCTATCTGTACGATATTGCATGATAGCATTCTCGTAAGTCTGACCTGTATAGTTGTTCTTCAGTTCAAAGGTGGCAAGTGGCAAGCCATTGATAAAGACAACAAAGTCTATCTCATTGGTATTTGCCTTAGAATACATGACCTGACGTATAACGCCAAAGATATTATGCTCATAAGCATCCTTTGCACTTGGATTCAATTCTGATGGCAATGGATAGTACAAATCAAAGGTTGAGCCATTGAATTTATATCCTTTGCGAAGTACATCAGATACACCACGTTTGGTAATTTCGTTGCTAAGACGAGTGAAGAACTTCAATCGTTCACTTGGTGATGCAAAGCACATCGACTGCTTAACCTTCTCTGGCTGAGTTTCAGTAACGAATCGTTCCACCCACTTATCAACAAGGGCAAAGTCCTTATTGAAAGCGTGTGGAGTCTCTTGCTCATAACCATTATGCTGTACGAGCCAATCGACGATTATTTTTTCAAGTCCTGTTTCTGATGTATCCATAATTAGCAGACTTTTATTTGACCTGTGACAACATCACTGATGAGACGTTGTTTGTATTCTTTTATTGATTCAATCTCTTGCTGGAGCTTTGATGTGAGAGTTTCTATACAACCGCATTTTTTTTCAACATAGGAGACAATTGCAATTTGTTCTTCCATAGGTGGCACAAGCATTCTTATCTGAAGGAATGTATTTGTTTTAACAACCTTTCTTAATCCAGTATAATAAGGTCTTAATCCTTTTATATCATCGATTTGAAGATAATAATAATATGCGTACTCTGGAAGAACAATCTCTTCATTTACTTCAAAATTTGTGTATGCCCCAGTTAACATACCAGTATTTCGAACTAGTCCTACCGTTCTTGGAGTTTCATCTATATCAAAAAGACAAAAAACGAGATTATTGGGGCGAACCACCAAATAGGATTCAAAATCTTTGGGGAACTTTCCTTTTCCTTCAGACAAATCTCGTATAATAACTCCTTGTTTCGTAAGAGACAAGAGGGTAAAATCCTTTCGGCTACCAACCTTTACGGTTGTCAACTTCAAGAACGCTTTATTACGAAGAATTCCCCAATGCACAGGAATTTCTGGCAACCAAGGAATATTTGTTGCTTTCATCTTGACATTAGGATTGAGTCCACGAGTTACAGCATCGGCAATGATACGTTGTTTCATTTCAGCCAGAAGTTCTATCTGCTTCTGTTTTCCTTCCAACATTTTATCTATCTTCACGCATTTGTCATCAAGGTAAGTGACGATGGAATGTTGCTCTTTTATTGGTGGATATACAAAAGGAATTGCAAACAGTCCATCTGTATAAAGACGCATAAAACCAGCAGCGACTCCAGTAGTTCTCTTTGTAAACTCTCTTATATAAAGTGGAGTATGGAACATATATTCCATGAAAGGCAGACAAACTCTCTCATTAGGGGTATAGACTGCATAGTCAGGACTAACCAAACCATCATATTCTGAAATAGCAAACACTCCCAAATGAGCTTTCAGCTTATTGAAAACAAGATCTTTCTTGAACACCCTTTTTGCACCTATGAATGTAGATGCCATATTAGGAACAACATCCATATCTTTTGTTGGGATGATGCCATACTTTTGACTCATAGAAAGAGGTTCTTCTAATCCTGTATCAGATTTGTCGACTCTTTCGGAAAGGAGAGCTTTGACTCGTACAGTCTTCCAATGTCCCGGAATTTCTCCGAGCCATTGTACACCACTATCTTTATATTCATTATACCTCTCCATACTTATTTCAAGATTTCAGCCCAAAGGCCATCGGTTTCTGATTCAAGGATGTTTACATCTGCCATAATCTCATCGAGACTACGGAGTTGAACAGGCTTGTAGAAATATTTGGTGAAAGAGAGCTCATAGCCAATGATAGGTTCACCGAACTCAGCTTCTTCATCATAAGGCTTCACCTCATTCTCATAGAAAGCAGCAATGCCACCAGGGTACAACAAAGGTATCTGCTCTGACTCTTTCTTCACGCATACCATCTGTGGCTTACCCTTCTTCAGTATGATGTTACCTTCATCGTCACGCTTAGGACGCATGACTGGCACCTGCCAATAGCCAAACTCTTCGTTCTTGAAAATCTTGCTTTCAGATGTTTCTTTGAAATCAATCAGTAACTGAAGGATGCGGTTGCGGTCTTCCTCTGTCGTTTCACAGTTCTTCTCACCAAGGTTTTTGCGGAGTGGAGAACATATATTGGAAGCATCAATGAGTTGAACATAACCCTTGCGCCGCTCCTCTTTACGATTGGTAATAATCCAAATATATGTGGAAATTCCTGTGTTGTAGAAGTCCTTTTCGGGCATGGCAACAATAGCTTCTAACAGGTCATTTTCAATGATATACTTGCGGAGATTACTTTCACCACCGCCTGCACTGCCTGTAAACAACGAACTTCCATTATGTACTTCAACAATGCGTGTGCCGAGTGGAGTGTCTTTCATTCGGCTAATATTGTTTGCAAGGAAAAGCATTTGGCAGTCACCAATGTCTGGAATGAAGCTTGTCACTCCATCAAAGAAGCGAGGGTCAGTTATTTCCTTCTTATCGCCCAATCCCCAGTTCTTCAGGTCTTCTTTCCATGGAGTACCAAATGGAGGATTTGAGATACAGAAGTCAAAGGTTTCTCCTGCATGACCATCCTGACTGATAGTCGAACCAAAAGCAATGTACTGATGATCCACTGATCCGAGACGGTAGGTAAATTTATTGATGTTGCCTGAAATCATCAAGTCTGCCTTACAAGTAGCGTAAGTATCAGGCTGCAATTCCTGACCGAAAATACTTGTACGGACACGTTTGCCTGTTTCCTTGGCAATGCGTTCAATTTCTTCTTGGGCAATCGTCAAGATACCACCTGTTCCACATGCACCATCATAAATGGTGTAGGTATTATCAGCAAGTTTATCCTTGATAGGTTCAATAGCCAATTGTCCGAGTAAACGCACATAATCACGGGGGGTAAAGTGCTCACCGGCTTCGGTCACATTGTTTTCCTCATTGAACTTACGGAGCAACTCTTCAAAAATGGTACCCATGGTGTGGTTATCGAGACCTGGCAGACGTTCAACCATCTTTTTGGTTCCATCCTTCTCAGTGATTTCCTCCATGACAGGCTTCACAGAGAGGTTGATATTCTCATCGGTGAACTTCTCTAAAAGCGAACCAAGGCGTCCTGCCTCTGTGAGGTTATCAACCTGCTGACGTAATTTAAACTTGTCTATGATATCCTGTACGTCCTGTGAGAACCCATTGAAATACTCGATGATATTCATCTTCAAGCGTTGTGGGTCTATCTCATTCTTTAATGTCCTCATTGTAAATGCAGACGTATTGTAGAACGGATAGCCAGTCACCTGAGTGAGGAATGGAGTATAGTCAACGAGATTATGGCTATCACAGAACTCTTTCTTTTGAAGTACAGCAGCCTTGGTTGGTTCAAGAAGTACGTCGATACGACGAAGCACCATGAACGGAAGTATTATTTTCTTGTAATCACCCTTTTCGAAAGCATGTACCAACACATCATTGGCAATGTTCCAAATGAAAGAAAAAAGTTGGTTGTATTGTGATTGATTCATATTTAAATCGGTAATTATATCTTTTATTTAACATTTAAACAGCTACACTATCTTATCCAATGTCGGAAGCGTAGGCTGAGTAATATTGCTACACTATTTCGATACTGTCGCAGGATTTCTGTCTATCATTTCAGCAAGTTCTTTGTTAGACATCGTTCGTTCTTCCAGTATTACCTTTATCTGGTTTAGGGATTTTGCATTGTCCATAATTACACATGATTTAGGTTGCACATACTGCAAAATTACTATTTTTTTTGAAAAAAAACGATGAATACGCCAAAAAAGATAAATATTTTGAAAAAAAACGATGATTGCATCAATATCTATGTTTTTTTGTGTGTTTTCTAGTGTCGATGCTGTATAAATGGCGTTGAATGGTGTTCTTAAAGAGAAGAAACCATTTTTTTACGAATATATAAAATAAGTCCCATAAATAATTTGATTTTCAGATTTTATTTGTATCTTTGTCGCGTAATTAATATTCAATTTATGTGTTCATAGATCTAAGTCTAGTGATATCCTGCAAGATGAGTAGAGTTATTCTTGATTACATGTAATTTATGTAAATTTATTGAAATCTCCGCTTATTGGAACATATACGATATATAACATAAACAATAAATTATCATTTCGCAAAGTATGATGAAGAATCTATTGATGAGTGCTGCTCTTGGTGACTATGCTGGCAGTGCCTACGAAGGTAGGAGTCATAGAACCAAGGATTATAATGCAATAAAAATGTTCTCGTCACGTGCTCATTTCACTGACGATACAGTTCTGACATTTGCATGTGCAGAAGCCTTCTTACATGACATTGATATGTCTCATAATATATGGATGTGCGCCAATCAACATCCTCATGCTGGTTATGGGCATCGCTTCAAGGAATGGATGAAAGATCATTACCACCTGCCATACAACAGTATAGGGAACGGTTCTGCCATGCGCTGTTCCTCTGCCGGATGGCTTGCCTCTTCAGAGGATGAATGCATGGAACTTGCAACAAAGACTGCAGCTCCTACTCACAATCACGAAGAGGGCATCAAGGGGGCTGTTGTCACTGCATTGACAATCTTTCACCTGAAGAATGGCAAAGACAAGGATTTCGTTCAAAATGAAATATTGGCAAAATACTACCCTTATTGGGCTGACAAGACATACAAAGATATTCATGATGGGTTTCAATTTAATTCTACAAGTCCAGGAACCGTAGGTCCTGCAATCCTCAGTTTCCTAGCATCCGAGAACTATATTGACTGCGTAAAACTCGCAATATCCCTAGGAGGTGATGCTGATACCCTTGCAGCCATAGCAGGCCCCATGGCATACGCATTCTATAAGGAAATGCCTGAGCCTTTAGTCTATCAGGTATTGAAACATCTGCCAGATTGGATGCAAAATGTGAACGAAGAATTCGACAATCGGTGCAATGGCAAGTGGTAGAATATTGCTATCTCAATATATTATCTCAGTTAAAATGCACTCTAAATCTGTCTATTAAATATATTTAGAATTTAACATATTATCATTCATTTTAGGGCAAAAAGAACTTTTATTTTATTCTACTCCAAAACAATGAAATATATCCACAATTCAGAGTTTTTCTGTAACTTTGCCCCTAGTTATCCATTAATTAAAAAATTATATAGCAATGACAGCACAAGAACTAAATTCAGAAGGAGTAAAATATTGGGAAGGAACTGAAGTCGAACAAGACTTTGGTAAAGCTCTTGAATACTATCATGCCGCCGCAAAACTCAATTATCCCAAAGCATTCTTAAATATTGGTATTTGCTATATGAACGGACAAGGAGTAGAGGAGAATAAGGAAAAGGCATTTCAATATTTTTGTAAGGCTGGAGAACTCGGAAATGCTGACGGCTTGTATAATGCAGCCGTCTTTATGCGCAATGGAATCGGAACTGAAAAAAACGAGGACAAGTCATTGGAATGGACACTTATGGCAGCCGAAAAGGACAATGCTTATGCCTTGAACTATTTAGGTGACTGTTACTATAGAAATGACAACAAGACAAAGGCTTATGATTACTATTCACGTTCTTCAATGTTAGGAAATCCATTAGCCACAATAAATACTATTGCTCGTTTCTTGTATCGAACAGATCGTGAAACTGCTTTGGCTGGTCTTAACAAGGCTATAGAGCAAAATACTAATGGACAATTTGCTGGTATAATATCAGATGAAAGAATATTACAAGCAACTCGTGCTTGTTTTGGATTAACGAAACTGAAGCATAGGATATGTTCTTTGGAGGAAATATTATCAAAAACTCGCGAGGAATTATATGCGAAAACAGTGGACTGGTATTCTGAAAGATATCCTTTAATAAATTTTTCTATAATAGATTTCGAAAAAGAAATACCTGTTTTTACAGCAATAGACATATACGAAAGAGGAAGTTCCTCTTTTGTCATGCCTTATAATAACGTGCTTAGAGTCGACTTGTTTGATGATTTCCCATACAAGAACAACATAAGGGAGTTTATCATAGACAGAAATTTCGATTATGACAATGATGTTGGTTCGCATTTCCACAACCTTCCTTGCCTGGAGAAATTTACAGTCATTCAGCCAAGTCCGTTCTCTGTTGAAGATGGTGTTCTTTACATAGACAACTGTGATGAAATGGAAGGAAGCAAAATTTTGTTTGATTTTACGGAAAAACCACAAGGACGAGTGCTTGTGGCATTTCCGCCGAATCATCCTGCAAAGAAATTTGTCATACCATCAGACGTAGTAGCAATATGCAATTCTGCGTTTGCCTTTTCAAAACTGGAAGAATTAACGATACCTGATTCTGTTGAACAAATAAATTATGTTGCATTTGTAAAAATGGAAAAACTCCAAATATTGAGAGTTCCCAACAAAATGATAAAGATGTATTTAGACCACTATGACACGGAACCAATAGATTTTGATCTTTATTCAAACAATGAAGACGTCTCTCTTGATGATGAAGTTGTAAAATTCTGGAATGAGGTAAGAAATCTTGAACCGCATTTTGACTGGTCCCATTATTGGTATAACACAACTGTTTGGGAAAATAGACATCGTGAAATTTTGGATATAGATGACACCCAAACAGAAGGGAGATTTATCCCTGACCTGTCATCTAATGGTGCTGATAGTATACCTTTCTAATGTCTCATTAGAAAGTCTTGTTTATTGTTTTATAGCCAATATTCTATTATCGTTTAAGATGAAATAGGTCGATAAGACACGTGAGTTCAACGAATTTTTAGTGCCTGTAAATTTGTTGAACTCACGTTATTTAGAATATAAATCATACATGTATCCTCAAAGGAGACACTTTTCTTCTTTTTTTTCACATAGATAAAGTATCTTTGCACCATGAATAATAAAGAAACACATAAAAATATAGGTCTTCTTATCAAAGAAGAAGTTGAACGTCAAGGACTTTCTGCAAAGAAATTTGGCGAAATGATTTCTTGTGAACGTGCTAATGTATATAAGATTTTTAATCGTACAAATATAGACACTGCACTACTAGGATTGATTTCCAAGGTGTTAAAACATGATTTCTTCCTTGATATAGTCAAAGATCCTTCATTGTCTGGAGTTGAAGATGAAAGTGCTTTAAGAGAAATTGCTGATCGTATGGCTGTTTCCCAATTTGTCGAGGTTATTCCAAAGGTTCTGGCTAAGCTTGGCATCGAACCATTGATATCCTTCGGTCGTCCTCTGGATATACCAGAAGAAATACCCATACCTGAGTATCAAATCAATCCTTACTATCTGACGTTTTCTGTTGGAGAACTACTTTTTGATAAAGCAAATTGTAATTATTCCCAAGCTGCGAATGTCAAAAGATTCACAGATCAGGATTCTGGATTACAGGTAGATTTATGGGAATTTATAGTTCCTGGACCAAATCTAGTGAATCTCAAGCTTGACTATAAGACAGAAGAGGAGTGGGAGTACGCACTAAGGTACGTTTTTAGTCACTTTTACAGTAATTATAACATTATAAAGCAATAAAATAACATTAGGGAATGAATAACGATTTCGTCTTTTCATGGGCTGAGAATGCTGTGGGCAAGATGGTACATGTTGATGATGTGCCAAGAGGTCTTCAGTGTAATTGTACATGCCCACATTGTCACGAAAAACTAATGGCTAGACATGGTGACATAAGAGAACATGGCTTTGCTCATCATAGTGACAATCGTGGAGCGAATCTGAAGATTTGCTATATGGTCATTTTGTATAAGCTGGCAGAACAGATTATTCAAACCCATAAAAAGATTCTTGCTCCATCATACTATGGTATCTTTCCTCAAAAGGTTTTAGAGTTTGTTGACGTGAAAATAGATAGCAGATATGAAAGGGAGGACAAGCAACCTGATGTGATTGCCAATACTTCTGATGGTAAGCAATATCTGATTGAATTTACATTCGACTACAAGGTACAACACAAGAAAGCCATCGACTACAAGAACCTTAACTGTTTGGAAATTAATCTGTCTGGCCAAACTCTGGAATCCGTAGAGAAATTTCTGCTCGAAGACACCTCCGACAGGAAATGGCTAAACAATCAAGATTATTTTGATAATATTGTACATCGTTACAAAACAGCCAACAAGGTCATAGAATTAAAGGAAGAGAAAGACTGTCAGACTTGTGAACTACGTTTGTCTTGCACTGGAGCAAGACAATCAAATTCCTATGCCCTCCTCGTTATAGAGAATAGTGGTAAACGCTATCGTCTATGTAAGACAGATCAATTCTCCCAACAACTTGAAGCCCTTCATCAAAGACAAAAGGAACAGGAGGAAATTCGCAAACGTGAACAAGAGCGTCTAAGACAATACGAGCAAAAATGGGAGCCTGAATATGTTAGCTTAGAGCAAGCAGAAGCTAAAAGAAGGGAAGAATATAGAAAAATTTATGAAGAAGAACAAGAAGAAAATCGTCGGGAAGAACTGACTACTCCTTCTTATGATCCCAACGAAAAGACATGTTTCATGTGTGAGTGCAACCTCAGTTGGATGAACAACAGAAATCCTGGCTATGCAAATTGTGGGTGTTATTCGACAATGGGTGTTTCAAAGAGGACTCCTCCCCAAATGGCTCTGACATGTAGAGGATTCAAACGTAAAAACTAACGCTGGAAGCAATGTCTCATTTCCCGTTCTTCTGTAAGTAAGACATCGCTCATCGCATATGATACTACATTTCCACCGCCAAGGGCTTTAACCGCCGCCTTGGCGGTGGTTCCAGTATCTACGACATTATCCAAGATAAAAGGTACACGGTCTGAGGGTAGGGGAACAATCCTACGAAATCCCATTTGGGATTCTGTTAGTGGTCTTCCATGATGTTTTGCCTCATACTGAGATTCGCGCTCTCTGCCTCTCAGTGCATCGAGAACTGGCAAACGTGTGTATGATGCGATAGCTCTTGCGAGCTTCATTGTATGATCAGGTTCTCCCTTGTGACCTGGCATGGGAATTATTACAGCATTGGATGGGAGAAGTCTGGAGATTGAACGAGCTGCATAGTCGATAACCTCATTATCATCTTCCTTCAGCTTATGAGAGACCCATTTGTTTATGCCGTCATAGTATCTTCCGGCAGACAGGAACGTTACTCCGTCTATTTCTTTTCTTATTGGTTCGTTTTCCATTAATGTTCGTATAATAGTAGTAGTTCCGCATACCTGCGGCGTTCGATGGATTCAACCCTCTTGCCTTTCCAATGGCAGAACTTAACATATTCTTGCTTGAAATCCCTAATGCCAGCCTCTATCTTCTTCAGAAGGGTACTCTTTGGGTATATCCCTTTACATCCTAGTATCTTATATTCTCCGATATTGTATGCCAAAGCTGCTAGCAGGAGGGAGTCCTTGCCATAACTTCTGAACACTGCACATAGTTTCTTCAGATCCTTTCGAAGGAGAACTTCTGCTTCAGCAAGCGACATATCGGAAGAATAGTTCTCGCCAGGCTTCAGCTTATGGCCGTAGCCGACGTATGGGTAATCTTTCTTCCTGTGGATGCCCTCGTAGAACTTGATACAGCATATAGCTCGCTCGAAAGGAGGCAAAGCGTATATGCTGCATGTTGGGTGTTGGTCTGTTTCATTGCGGTTCTCAGACGGCTCACGTGCCTGTGCATTTGCATTGAGGCTAAGCGTAATCAGTATTGCTGTAATTATGTTCCTTAGTGTCATTTTATCTTGAATTTATTGATTTCATCTACCATGTTCTTGATGTCAAGATTTACCTGGCAGAAGAGTTCGTATAACTTGCGTTCCTTAGCATCCCTTGACTTGAAATCATAGAACTTGGGAATCCTATAGTTGGCGTAATCCTTCTCTTCCTTCGCTATCTCATCCATGTTAAAGTCGGTCTTGCAATAGAACTTCGAGGTCTGGAACTCTTCCGATTCCTGTATATTCATTGAACCGCCTCGACCTGTCTTTGTCTTTACGAAGTCACGTGCTGTCTGACCTGCAATCCAGCCTGTTGGCATATCTGAGATCTTTGATGCAGGAACAAGGCTGTCCATGTTCTCATTGAGGTTGATGGAGGTCTTATCCCTGTCAATGGTAACGCCTTTCTTCAACTGTACAACCTTGCCGAAGATGTCATTTGAAAGCCATTCAAGGGTTTCCTTGGCACGAGCAGAGCCGCTTACTACATTTCCCACGGTAGTTATTACCTTCTGCATACCGACCTTTCCATAGTCTGACTCCAGCTGTGGGAGTTCCTGAAAGCCTAATGCCACGCTTACCTTGTTGCTTCTGGCTGTACCAATAAGACGGTCTATCTTGTGGAAATACAGCGTTGGCAGCTCATCGACTATGATACTGACTGGTATGTTCTTGCCCTGTCCTGTATTCACACGAGTGACAAGACGGTTTAGTATAAGGGCATTCAAAGCTCCGATAATACTCTCCATCTCCGGATCATTGGCGATAAGCAGATAGCTTGGATTGTTCGGATCACTTACCTTCAGGTCAAAGTCATCACCATCCTTGTGGAATATCCAGTATGACTCCTTGGTCGCTAGACGTGAGGTATAGACACGAAGAGTGCCAATCATTCCTTCCAACTGC
>Ga0326513_10001167_pt1 | contig 21359 bp, 30 predicted proteins | sample 2_2465_0518_D_FD_203654 | JGI IMG/M metagenome (GOLD analysis project Ga0326513, IMG submission 203654) | Bovine rumen microbial communities from UC Davis, California, United States - 2_2465_0518 | ecosystem: Host-associated > Mammals > Digestive system > Stomach > Rumen | place: USA... | reverse complement strand
TAACATAGAATTATAAACATTAATTCCATAGTTTTCTGAAAGAATATCTGTAGATGTTTTATTTTCAACAATTTTTGCTGAATTACTTCCAACACCACTATTCCATCCAGTTCCCCAATTTTGTCCATCAAAATCTATAGGAGTTCCATTTTCTTCAGATAATTTTACTAAATTATTTACTTCTTCTATATCTGCATCAATTAATAATTGTTTTGCTGCTTCATAGTAATTTTTATTACTTAATATATTTGCTTTATTAATAATTGCAGTTATCTTTGTAATTTTTTCTACTGGAGTACCAGGTATAGATGGTGTGAAATCAAGAATTTCTAAATTATTACCTGAATTAGTTTCAAATTTAACTCTTACAATAGAATTTTGGTGATAAAAATTAAGAGTAGCACCTTGAGAATAATTTGCTTTTTCTACTTCTGTTTTAGCAACAATAAATTCATTTTTATATTTTTTCTCATTAGGTGTATATCCTTCTGTAGTAAAATCTTCTAAAGATACATCAATACTTTTATCATTTTTAAGTGTTAAATTTCCATTATAAGGAATTATACCAATAATACTATATTTTGGAGCATTATTATCAAAATATTTTTTAGGTTCTTTATATCCCCAAATATAAGTATTATTGTTTATTGTACCATTATAGTTATTCATTACAACAGAATCAGTATTCCATGTAAATAAACTAAATTCATCATATTCATTTATAATATCGGTTGCCCCAATAGCAGCTGTCCTAGTTTGTTTAAATACAACTTCTCTACTATTTGATAATTTTGTTCCTTCTGAATAATTGTTAATGGGACCCCCAATTTCCCATTCTCCTTTACTGTTTTGTGAAGATTGATAATACCCATGACAAGGATAATTAATAGTTAAATCATTACTGTTATCACATCCTGAGAATACGAATGTTAACATTAACAATAAACTAAACATAATTAAAATCTTTTTCATTTGCATTATTAATTAATATATTTATTATGTAATAATTATTATATATATTATCTAATAATAATTTTCTTTATTAAAAATAAACAAATAAAAAGCCCAAGTAAAAAAACTTACTTGGGCTCAAATATATAATAATGAGAATTCGTTACTTTACATCTTCGAATTCCTCTTTGTCAGGATTATCGAGCATTTCTGTGTCATTTCCTGTACCTGGAAGTGCATCTGTTCCTCCATTACCATTGTTAGGTTCTGGTTCAGTTGGATTTAATGTAGGAGTGTTTTTTCCAATACCAAGAAGGTTCTTAAGAGGATCCTTCATACCAGAGCTAATCATATCAATAGCAGGCGTTACATTGGCCATGAGTTCCTTAACGAACTTACCACCAGTTGAAGCATCACCATATACAGTTACCTGACCAAGCGAAATCTTACTCAAAGCTTCAGCCTGAGCTCCAGCGATACCTTCAAGGTGATCAACTGTCTTCCATTGTACAGCAAGGTCTGGACGTCCACCAGCAACTTCAACCATCTTTTCAAACGCCATAGCAGGTGCAAGTTCCTTTTGCTGAAGTGCTTCTGCCTCAGCCATAAGAGATGCTCTCTTACCTTCAGCTTCGGCCATCAACTTATTCTTAATACCTTCAGCCTCAGCATTCAACTTAATACGTGTAGCTTCAGCTTCTGCTTCTGCCTCTCTCAACATACGAGCCTTAACAGCTTCAGCCTCAAGTTCGGCCTTACGCTTAATAGCTTCAGCCTCAATAATAGCCTTTTGCTTAGCCTTCTCTGCAGGTACAATTTCGGTAGCATTCAACTGCTCTTCTGCTGCCTTTGCTTGAGCTTTATTAACTTCCAATTGACGTTCTTGACGAGTCTTAGCAACTGACATCTCTGCATCAACCTTAGCAGTTTCAGCAATCTTTGTTGCATCAGCTTCTGCTTGACCAGCCTTTGCACGGGCCTTAGCAACATCAATCTTAGCTTCTTGCTCAGCAACACCTGCCAACTTATCTTGTTCAGCCTTGCGTTGACGCTTGTTAGATTCATACTCAGCTGCTTGAGCTTCCTTCTCTTGAGTAGCCTTAATAGTTTCAGCTTCCTGCTTCTGTTTAGCTTGGGCAATACGTACTTGCTTCAATGCTTCTGCCTCATTCTTAGCGGCTTCAGCGTCAGCTTCTGCCTTTGCAATATTCTTCATCTGAGTGGCTTCAAACTCAGCTTTCTTAGACTCAGCATCAGCTTCTGCCTGGGCAACTGCTGCGACCTGACGAGCCATAGCCTTAGCCTTATTAGACTCTGCATCTGCTTGAGCTTCAGCAATAGCAGCAGCCTTTTCTGCTTCTTGTACAGCAACTCCGGATTCACGCTCCTTTTCAGCCTCAGCCAACTTAATTTGCTTTTCTCTATTAATCTCGGCAACTTTAATTTCTTGTTCCTGCTTAGTTTGATTTACCTGTACTTGCTTTTCCTTTTCTGCGGCAGCTACGGCAATTTCCTCTTCCTTCTTTGTGTTAGCAATCTTTACATTACCTTGCTTAGTCTGTTCAGCAATATCAGCTTCAGCGTTAGCACGAGCCTTTGTTTCAGCTTTCTTACCTAAGTTCTTAATATAGTCAGCATCATCAGTAATTTCTGAAATGTTAATGTTAGTAACATCATAACCAACCTTTGTCAACTCTTGTTCAAGTGATTCACGAACCTTACCAAGGAATGTATTACGATCTGCGTTGATTTCCTCAATCAACATAGTAGCCATAATAGCACGTGTTTCACCAATCAAAATTTCTGAAATCTGCTTCTCAATTTCTCCAGGTGTTGCACTCAAGAAACGAGTAGCAGCATTCTGTTGAATAATCTTGTCTTGACTAATAGCTGTAGTCAATACTACTGGCAAGTGCATAGGAATTGCCTGAGAATCAATACCGTCAACTGTTACCTTAATCTGAATAGGCTTCATTGACATCTTCTTGAAATCCTGAATGATAGGCCATACAAATGCGCCACCACCCTGAATAATCTTAGAAGGAGTAACGATTGTCTTTCCATCTTCAGCAATAACCTTGCCTGCTTTACCGAATACTACCAAGAGTTCATCGGGAGCAGAACGACGATAACGAGACAAAAGACCCCAAATCGTCATAATTGCAATAAATGCTACAGCACAAATTAAAACTAGTGTTACAATCATAATTTTTTAAATTTTTTAAAATTAAACAATATATTAATAAATTAAGTTAATCTTGATTAATTAAATCTAAACCTTTATCAATAGTTTTTAAAATTATATTTTCAGCTTTATCTATAATAGATTTTACTTTAAAAGAATCATATTCTTTTCCGATTATAATATATTCAAATATTTCTGTTAATTTCATAATAGTAATATAAATAAAATTATTTAATTATTAATGTTAAAAGTTTGAAATTTTAATCAAAAAAATTTTCATCCTTAAGTCTTTTAAATTCCTTAACTATCATAATAGGAATAGATACTGCAGCTGCAGATACAATAATTGTTTTAAATAAAAATTTAATCATAATATTAAAATTTAGTATATGTAATAAATATTTTGAACATTTTTTTTAATTATATGTTCACTTCCAATTTGTAAATTTTCTTTGTTAGAAACAACATTAATTTTTCTAGATCCAAGTTCAGTATTAACTAATACAGTATAACTTGTTAAATCATTTTCAATTTGACCATTATTAATCAATATAGTACATTTATAATTATTCAAATTAATATCTTCTGTATTATAATGATCAAGCTTCATCATAATTTTATATAGATTCCAAAGTCCATATGCAAATCCCAAACCAATAATAAATGCAACAACATAATTATACCAAGTAAATTGATATGTACCTATGTTATTATAAGTTCTGTCAAATCTAGCAGTAGCCGCCAAATAAGTTGAAAAACCTAATAAAAAATGTAAAATACCTTTAAATGAAAATAATGCAGATACATCAAAATCAATATCACCATCTGTGTCAAAATCTATATCTGTATCACCAAACATCCATGAAATTACACTTTTAAAAATAAAAAATGCAAAAACTGAGAAAAATAAAATATAATACCACTCCATATTTAAATATTTATTTTGTTATATAATTAGAAGGATCAATAAATCCATTCTCTTCAGGCCAATCATTTTTTGGAATAAAATACTTATTATCATCCAAGTAATTCATAATACCTACACAAAGATTGTCATCAATAATTAGACGACATGGTTTATTCTTCATTTCTTTAAAAGAATATGCATCAAATACCCTCAATACCTGAGTAATAAAATATCCACAATAATTTGTAGGATCACCTTCTTTATGATTTTTTCTTACTAAAGGCTCATCTCTATGTGCTAATGAAACATTCCCAAAAGACACATAACCACCACTACCAATTTTACAACCTATATTTAATACTAAGCATGAATGATCTTCTATATAAAGATTTACATCTTCAATAATCCCATATTCGATTTTTGTCATATCAATTACTACTGTTATAAATTATTGAAAGTTATTCATTATAATATTGTGTTGCTCTATCAATAAGCTTTTGAAGATTTGAATCGTCAAATTCAAGAAGAAAAAAAGCAATACAATTTAATGAACCATAATTAGATTCACAAGCACTTATCCATTTATTCCAAATATGCTCACCAATACTGTATTTCCATTTTTCTGGATCAAAATCAGAACCATTAAAAATTAAATTAGCTTCTCCTTTTGACCATTTATTACAAAGAAACAATAATACGTTTCTAAAAATTTTTGCATCCATGTATTTTCTGATCTTCTACTCGTGATTAATAATTCTTTTTGTCATTGTTAATTTATTTAACAAATATAATATAGAAAAATATTAAAAAATGTTCAAAATGTAGAGGAATGCAAAAATACATTCCTCTTATATATAAATGACATTTAATTCTCGTAATATAATTATTTCTTAATTAAATCGCCGCATAAGGTTTTACCATTTCCAAATCGTACATGGTATCTGTACCATTATACTTTTTACCGTTAAGATTATACTTAACTGTCTCTTCCAAAGATCCACGAGTTTTAACCGCAACTATCAATTCTCCACGAACAGAAATTGTTGCAAAACGGGCTGGATTGCCAAGTTTAGTTTGCGCCGCTACACCATTTTTAAACATCTCGAGATTAAATGCCTTTGTTGTATTCATAATTTATTTATTTTGGTTACAATTAAAATATAGAAATTATCATGAAAAAATTCAAATTATATATAAATAATGGGAGGAAATATTTCCTCCCATATAATATTAATTAAACATTTTATTTATGTTTACATATTTGCTATTTCATTATAATAATCGCAAACCTTTTGCATTTTATTTGGTGATTTTGCCCATGCAACTTGTGGATTTTTTTCATCATTATCTGTTGTATTAATAAATTCATGCCAATCGATAATATCATTATTATCATCAGGATTAACAAACAGTGTTTCATTACCTTTTTTCTTAACAATTACATTAAATGGAACAGCATAATTATCTTCATCTATCCAACCAAGAACAATATTTTCACCATCTTTAAAATCAGATATTTTCTTATAATATTTATTAATATCAATTGCAGATTCTTTTATATAATTAATTAAATTTTTCATTATATATTATATATATTTTTATATTTATCCTTTTAAATCTTCTGTACTCATAAACTTTCGTACTTGTTTTATATCAAAATTATGACGACCTATGATCATAGCAATATATTCTGCAAATTCAGCTAAACATCTATCATCATCTAAACATTGGTCAAGATAATTATTAATACAACCGGCAGATAAATCATCAACTTTATCTTTTAAAAATTTATAAAATTGACCATCTTTATCCCACATATCTTTTAATATTTTACCTTTCTCTTCTTCGGTAAAATATTTATCTTGGGATTCTGAAATATATTGATTTAATGATTTCATAATTTAATATTATTTATTTAATAATAAATTTATTTTTTATACCATTTGGGTGGATTTTTTTCTAAAGGTGAATTATCAAATATGTACATCATATTAGCATCTTTATTAATGTTCCATTTTGATATATTACCATTAAATTTAGAATCTTTAAACATCCAACTCATATCAGTAACATTGCTTACATCCCAATTATCTAAATTTTGATTAAATGTTTTACAACCATAAAACATATTACACATATTTGTAACTTTGCTTACATCCCAATCTTTTATATCTCCATTAAATTGAGAATGGGAAAACATATCACTCATATCAGTAACATTACTAACATCCCATTTAGATATATCTTTATTAAATTTAGAATCCGTAAACATACAACTCATATCGGTAACATTGCCGACATCCCAGCCTGATATATCACCATTAAATTGAGAATTATAAAACATTCCGTGCATATTAGTAATCTTACTGACATCTATGTCATTCAAATTAGCTTCATTACCACGTTCTTTTATAAGTTTTTTAACTAAATCTCTTAATTCATCTCTAGTTTTAGGGCAATAATTATAGTTATTGCCCAACTTAGTATTAGAACCAATTTGAAGTTTTTCTGTTATATAGTTATTTAATCCCTTTACATGTATTTTGGTAAACAAATGTAATGATTCTTTAATAGATTGCATCTTTTCAATTATATTGTTTACATCATTTTGAAATTCTTTTGAAATTATAAATGTTCTTTTTTTCGGTCTATTAAAAGTCATTAAATATTTTTCATAAATAATTTTCATTTCATTATTATCTAATAATGGTGAAATAATATTACTAACTCTATTTACTTGAAGATTAAACCATTTATTAGTATTTGGAGTTATTTCTTTAGCAACTTTTTTAATATCATCTAACCAACTTTGATCAGAACACATTTCTATAAAATTCAAATCTAAATTTTTTATCCAATTACTATCTCTATATTTAGCAACTTCTTTAAGTTTATTATATAACAATTCAATAAGTTTATTTAATTGTTTAGTATCTTTTTTAGCTTCCTCTAATTTATTTTTTTGATCAGTTTCATGTCTAGTTTTAAATGCTGGATTAATGATTTTATATTGTAATGGTTTATTATCTTTAATCCAAGTTAATACAATACCTTCAACTTCATCACCATTTAAAAATTTCAAATAATCGCCAGGACCAAATGTATTTTTAAGTAAATCTGTAAATTCTTTATTTGTTGTTTTTTCATCAAGTAACAATAATGGTTCAATATCTTTAAAATTTATTTTACCACCAAATAAAGTAGGTAATGGTTCAATATTTAATTCTCTAGCAATTTCATATATATCCGTAACTACTTTATCATTATTGTCTATTACATTTAAAAGAACATACATATCATTAAATATTTCAATAGCATAAAATTTATATTTCTTTAATATATCTTTTTTACTATCAAAAAAATCTATAGCATCATTTAAATGTTTTGTAAATAATTGAGTATATTCATCAATAATTGGTCCTAATTTACTAGATGAACCCCCACGTTTATGATATTCTATTTTATCTTCATCTTTATTATAGAATATTTGGAATGCAGATCCATCAATTTTCAAGGTAACAAGTACATGTTCTTGAAATAATTCTTTAACATAATCTGGGGTTTTTATATATTTATCTACTAAATATTCCATAGTTATTTATATAATTCGCAAGGAAAATCTTCTTTATTTATTTTATCAGATGTTTGAGGGTCATTAATGAATTTCTCTTCTATATTTTTTAATACTTCATCTCCCCAAGAGAATTTTTTCTTATCATGAATAGCCTTCCATAATGATTCTGCAGAGTTTATATCATTAATATCTCCATTATCACCAAATATAAATTTAATCATATTTATAGGATCATTTGTAACTAACTTTTCAAACTCCTTTAATTTCTTTCCATTCTTTACTGGTTTACCATTCTTACCACAAAAATCTACTAATTGAATAAATATACCTTCTGTATTAAATGTATGTTTCCAATGACGTTTAACAGTTACTCCATCTTCAAAATATTCATCTTTAGCATCTTTAACTGGTATACAAGAAATTATATCATTTAATAAAGTTGTTCTTACTACACCTTTATATTTTGATTCTCCAGTTTTTAAATTAGGTGAATGAAAATATGCTTTAGCCCAATCCATATTTTTAACTATCATAAAATCAACTTGGGCAATTCCTTTATAACCATCAATATCATAAGGATAACCAAATGATGTAATTGTTTTCATTGTATTATAATTAATTTCACAATTACCAAAACATGTATCAACAATTTCATTAAGTTCATCTTTTGTATCAACTTTAACAGCTATATCAATATCACCATTTGTTTGATCATCCGCTTTTTTACCAATACTACCTAAAGCAGCCATATCTATATTTTTAAATTTAGATATACTATGAACTTTCTTTTCTATTTCATCATATACTTTAGGAGCTATAATTGCAGGTATTGGATTTGATTGAACTGCATTACCACCCTCTTGAATTAAATTTTCCTTAATATATTCAACTAATTTTTTCATATATTTTCTTTAACATATTTTATAGTATTATCAAATAATTCTTCTGCATCTTTCTTTACTTTATCAGTAGTTTCTCTTAATAAATCAGTATTATCAAATAACCATTCTTTAATTTTTTCTAATTGTTCTACTGATTTAAATTTATATCTATCGCTAGCAATAAAATTGAGAAGTGTTTCATAAGAATTGCAATCATCTCTTGTGGCATCTTTACCTAAACATATATGTAATATAGTATCAATGTTCTTTGAGATATACTCTCTATCATCTTTTATTGTCTTAGGATTTTTTAATATTTTTTTGTTACCTTCATAGGTCTTTCTATCGGCAAATAACCCATCAGCTTGAGAAAAGGTAAACTTCCAAAATGTCTTAATTGTTTTACCGTCTTCAAAATATTCTGTTTTATATTTCTTATTTACTTGTTCAACAGGAGTACATGCGCAAATTCCTCTTAATAATGTAGAACGCCATGAACCTTTAAATTGGGATTCATTTTTTAAGAAATTTGGAGAAAAATAAACAAATTGGGCCCATTCAACATCATCAACAAACATAAAATCGACTTGTACATATTTATCTTTACCATCTTCATCATATTTATATCCAATATTAAAGACATTAAGATAATTTACAATATTCCCAAATGGACTATCTGGAAATTCCTTTTTAATAAAATCAATCAATTTATCTTTATCCTCCCATTGCATTTGAACAGCTATATCAATATCTCCAGAAGTTTGATCTTTACCTTTTTTACCAGTACTACCAAGTGCCGCACATTCTATATTGAATTTGTTTTTTATTTTTTCAATAATTTCATCTGCAACCTTTTTGGCTAAATCACCTCTAATAGGTTCAACTCCTTCCACAGAATGACCACCCTCAAATATTAAAGATTCTTGTATTACTTCTATCAATCTACGCATAATGATTCTAAAATGTAGTTTTTAAGAGATTGCATTCCTTCTTTAACTTTTTTCTTTTTTGGTTCTGGAGCATTTTCTACCTTTTCTTTAAATTCATCAAAATATTTATCCATACCTTTTGGCATCATTTTTGTAAATAGTTCTTTATCGCCATCTAATAAAGCTTGACGGACTTTTGTACCAGAAATTGATGAAATAAAATCTTTATCATCAGTACGTTCAATTTCTTCTACATAAAATGATGGCGTATAAGCTCCAGCACAATTTTTTAAGTTCTTTTCCTCATACTCTGGAACTTTAATTGCCATTCCTTTATAAAAATTAAATTCATCAGAACCGGTCAACCAAACTGAAGCCTTATAACCTGCTTCTTTAATAATAGCTCCCCAAGCACATATATCAGCACTTTTTACTGGTAATATATCTTCAATATCATCTTTATAATTCTTTTTAATTAAATCAAATTCATCTTTCATAATTTGATCATTAAAAGGGTGACGGATATCTACTTTTTCTTCTGGAGTAGATACTGCTAATATAACAGTTTTTTGTTTAGCTATTTCTTTTAAATTAGGTTGTTCTCTTAATTTGTCTTGTTGTTCTTTATCAGGACCTTTTAAGTCTTTATATGTTGCCATCTTAAGATGTCCTAATGTGAATGGTTGAAAACGACCTAAACAAACTTTAACTTCTTGTAACTCTGCCATTAGTGTTTAACTTTTAATCCTATATTTGTATGTGATCTCCATTCTTTCCAAGTTGCTCCTTCACAACTAAATATGTAATTAGCTTTATCCATGCTTTGAATTTTCATTGTCACTATTGGCAATTTATTTTTATATTCTTTAATATCCATATAAGCTTGTTTAGAACTGACTAAATTAGATATTAGTAATGAAAGAAGATTTGTTGTTTGATTTTCTTCATTTGAGCAATACAATTGATTTAATTTATCAACAATTTTTAATTGAAGAAAATGCATAACCTTTGAATAATTTCTTTCAATATCTTTTGCACCATTATAAACATTTTCTATTTTTGATTCATTATTCCAATTATGTACATCCCATTCTTTTTCTCCATTTGAATTACCCATTAATAACTCTAAAAGCTTATCTCTTGATGATTTATCCATATTATCAATATATTTTAGAATATGACTAACATATGAAGTTTTAGTAAAATCAGAAATTTCTAAAATTTTTATAATTTCGTTAAATTCTTTATCATCTTTTAATAAATCAAATGCTAATGCCCAAACTATATGTTCACGATTACGAATTTTTGTTTTATTATCTTTATCTAAATCAAAAAACATTTTCATGTGATTAACAAATGAATTAAGTTTTTCTTTAGTAAAAATATTTGAATCGATTGCATCTTTTAATGGTTCTAATAAGTTTTCATTAGATGCTAAATCATGTAATGCTTTTGCAAATTGTGCAACTTCTGGTTTATGACCAATATTTGCTGAACTACGTTTAACCGATATTCCAATTCCATTAAAATATAAATCGTTCATAACTTCACTTGGATTACTTGGCCATTTTATTGTATTAAATTCACTACTAATATTTGTTAAAATTACACCACATAATACTTCACCAAAATATGTAGCGATATTGTTTTTTGATGTACTATCTAAATTTTGATAAATATTGTTAATTTTTTCAGTTAACTCATATTGAAACTCTGGTTGACCTTCTAAATTAATAAAATCATTATTTGAAAATTTATTTGTATGTTCATTTTTAGTATTATAAATAGTTTGAACCATACTTAATAACATACTAATGTATTGTTCCTTTTCGGCAACACTACTAAATGTTTCATTTAAACCATTTTCTAAATCTTTAAAAAAGTTACTTTTAAATGTTTTACTTGTATAACCATCTTCGTCAATTTTGCTACAAATATTTAATTTGGTTGGAGAACAATACATATCTCTAATCAATATTTCTTCGCCATTTTTTCCACCTAATTGATTATCACAAATATAAAAATCTTCTTCATATTTATCAAAATGCAATTTTACATGAATAGACATTTTACTATTTGAACTTACATCTCTGTGAACACCCGGTTGCGATAGTTCATAATCTTCTTTATCTAACTGTATAATTTTATTAAATAAATAATTTATGTTTTTAGTAAAATTTTCTGGTGTTCTACCAAATGCTCCTCTAGCATATTCTGTTGACGCTTTAGCACTTGTACTCCATTTTTGTTGCCATTTTAATCCTGAGTCATTTCTAAATGAAGCACCATGTTTACCTAATGCATTTAATATTTTTTTAATACCTGTTTTTGCTATAAGTTCTTTTATTGATATGGCGTTTGGATCATGTAATGATCTTTGAATTTTGTCATACATAATTTCAGCTTCAAAAATAAGCGTCAAATTTTCAAATAAAAATTCTTGTAAACGTTTCACATATTATTTTATATATTTCTTTCTTATATAAAAATAAAAAAAGACCTATATTAAACAATATAGATCTTCGAATTATTTTATTTATAAATATTATTTTTTAATTTAATGATTCATTAACTTGTAAATTAAGATCAATCTCAAGTTTTTCTTTCTTTTTCATTAATTCATCTAATTCTGATTGAACCTTTTCAATTTGTTTTAATATATCAGGAAGTTTCTTTGACGCCATAGTATTAATATATGCTTGAATAGCTTCTTTTGAAACACCAACATAAATTATTCCATCATTAAATGAATAGGCTCGAACTTGTTCGGTTTCATCTTTATATTCAATTGAGCTAAAATGATATTCTGAATAACTAGGTAAATCATAAGCATTATCGGAAAGATAATTACGTATAATATATGATTTACTATTTGTATCAGAATACATTTTTTCTTTTTTAACATCAACAACTTTAACGGGAATTGCTTTATCATCACCATCTTTTAATAAATAAATTGTTGAACCTTTACGAGGATTATGTATATTTTTAGCTGCTGATTCTAAAATAAAATTTTCGCTAATTCTATCAATTAAATTTTTCATGTATAATTATATTATTTATTTGTCTTTCCACATGCCATGATATTTTGAAAGAATTTCTTTACTTCTTTTTATTTTAGCAAGATCTTCTTTTGAATAATTTTTCGTAGAATATCTAATTAATTTTTCTCTAATTTGAGATGTATACGGTTCTTTTATTGATTCATTAATAATTTTCATTATTTTAATTTTACATATACATTTATGGAGTCTTCAAAACTTTCCATTGGTTTTAAAGATAAAACCTTTTCAGTAGCTTCGCCAAAATAATTTTTATCCTTTTTAACTTCATCTAATGTTGCAAATTCTATTATTTTATCTTCAGTATTTATAATAAAAATATCTGGATCTTTAATTCCTTTACAATCTGTTGACCAAATTGTATTTTTTATCATTTCTTCTGAATTTGCTTCGTTTATAAATTTATTAATACTTTTCATTATTTATTTTCTTTATTTTTATCTTATTTAATTGGAATTGCAGGTATTGGTACGATATTCAATTTAGGTACATCTACTTCAACACCTTGTATATCTTCTATATTCTTTGGTCGTTTTACATCACCAAAATTTTCTTTAAGATATTCGTCTAAATTCACGTCATCTTTAGAAATGTAAGGAATTGGAACAATAGTTAAAAGAGGTACTTTAAGTTGTACTGCATGACCACCTTCATCAACAAACTTAACTTTACCTTCTGCTTCAAGGAAATTAGGTTGATAAAATTTAGGAACTTCCTTAATTATTTCTTGCAAGAAATCTTTAGAAAATACCTCAGGTAATTTATCTACAGTTTTAATACGTTCATTAAGTAATTCTTCAACCGTAGTTTCATCTACATTAATAATTTTTAATGATTTAGGCATTAAAAACTTACAAATCTTTTCTCTAAATTTATCCCAAAATTTCATATTTTATAAATTATATTTTTCACGAATAGCATCACATAATCTGGTATATTCGTCCTCGATAAATGTATTAGATTCTGTATCTTCGCTATCCCAACTACATATACCTTCATCATTTACCCAATTCCATACTGTATCTCTACAGTCATTATATACTTGATCTGCATCATCTGTAGCAATTCTTGCATAATCCCAAATATTATCAACATGTTTAATTAAATCATTAATATATTTCGTTAATTTCTTTTTACCTGTTGTAGATATTTTATTTGGAGTTCTGCTTTCAATTATATAATTTTTTATATCTTTCATGATTAAAGTTTATGTGATTTTATTTATCTACCCATATTATCATAAGAACTATGACCATCGCCATAATTTTCGCCGGCATGGATACGAGATGATCCACCACTTTTATATGGTTTAGTATTGCGTACATCCAATTTATCGCATGCTTTATCATATGCACGTTTAAATTTATTTTCATCTATTTTTTTTCCTTTTCTTTCCAATTCATTAAATTGTTCACTTAACTTTTTATATTTTTCATCTGATGAATCGCCAATTCTCTTCATTTCTTTCAATAATTCAGCGCATTTATATGCTAATTTTTCTGGATCTTCAGCATCTTTTTTTGCTTGTTCTTCATATTTCTTTTTTAATTCAGTTTTAAATTCATTACTATGTTTATAAATTTCTTTACCTAATTTTGTTTTACCAAATTCATCCGATAATTTTTTTAATTCATTATCAGATAATCTACTATCAATTTTAATTGGAATAATTGCTTTTGCACTTCCATATTTTTTAAATCCACATTGAAAATCAGCATCACCATCATATTTAATTACGTGTTCTTTTTCATCATATGATACTTTTTTCCAATCTAATTGACCAAAAACGGTGTTTGGCTCTTCTTTATTTAATGTTTGTATTCCTAATTTAATTTTTGATATAAAAGAATCAACAGATGTTCCCGTTCCAAAAAGTTTGGTAAAAAAACTTTCCATTAAAAAACTTTCATTAATATATTCTTTAATTGATTTCATATTATTTATCTTTTATTTATTTATAATGTTTTAAATTTATTTATTCATCCCAAGCTTTAATTACTTTAAGATTTTCTATATTTAATCCTTTTGCCGCATTTACATTCTTTTGATCATCGTCCACAAATACGACTTTATCATATTCTTTGCAAAGTTTTATAAGAACGTTTGCTTTCTTTTCCGCATCTGTTTTACCAGGATATTTTTTAATTTCATCATTAACTGCATGTGAAAAAGTTTTCTTAAATGAATCACCAAGTTCTTTCAACTTACCATCTTCATCTCTAAATTTAAGAAAATCACCCAAAGCTTTCTTAATTACATCTTCACACCCACGAGCAGTTAAAAAACAAAAATCATATCCGGCTTTAATATAGTCATCCATTATTTTTAAATTTTTAATTAATGGAGTACCAGAAATAATTGAGTTATATACTTTTACTGGTGTATAAAAATCTCGCAAATCAAACCATGATTTTTTATCTGGGTCGGCAGAATCAGGATCTTTAGCAAACTCTTCTGTTGTTAATGGTATTTCTGATTTTCCTGGTTCCCTTTTATAAATTTTCATAATACTTGAATCAACTTTCAAAATTGTATCATCAATATCAAAAACTATAAGACCTTTCACAGAATTAGGGAGTTTTTTTACACTTTCTATTATATAAACTTTTAATGACTTCATTATTTTTCTAATTCCTTAATTTGTTTTTTAAAGAAATCAATTTTCTTCTTTGTCATATCCATTAAAGGAGTTAAATCTGTATCTGAAGCAGAAGCGGCCTTTTTAATATCTTCAAGTTCTTTATTAAGTTTAACAATTTCTTCTTGTGCTGTAACTATTTCGTATTGTTTTTTCTTAAATTGAGAATTTAATGAAGCTTCCGTTTCATCAAAATAAAGATATGTAGGTTCATTCTTATCACATTTTGTATTATGCTTATTGATAATATCTTCTATCTCATTAAGATACTTTTTAAGCTCTTCATAAGATTCTACTTTTATCTTTTTAAACTCAATATTATTTATTTTATCTTTAACGGTATAATTAGACATCTTATCTAAATACTTTTCTAATTCATCACAATTTGTATCATCATCATTCAATTTATCTGGTAATATCCATGAAATATAACCTACAAAAATATTATTCTTAAATAATTTCTTTTCAGCATAGAAGTTAATAAACATTCTTGCAGAAGTTCCTAAAGTAATACCATTGTATTTTTTTCCTCCTTGACTTTCACTTGGCTTTCCGGCACTCCATCCTTTATCATAATTAAAATAAATTTGCGGGGTCCAAAGAACTTCTATCCAAACGGCATTACCAAAAAATGAAGGCTTACATTTTTTAATTGTTTCTTCAATTTGAGCATAATTAAAACCTTTAGTTCTTCTTTCTTTATATTCAAGTATATAATCTAAAAGTTGTTTCATATATTTAATTTATTTGTTGTTTATTTTAATCTCCCATATATCTTCCTGAATTATATTCATCAGCCATAAAATCAGCAAACTTTTTAGTTGATTTTTCTAATTTAGATTCAAATTCATCATCAAACATAAATGTTATATTAATTGCATCAAAGGAAGATATATTTTTTTGATTGGTGTATATAGCAAATCCTCTAAAATGTTCTTTAAATTCATCATCTTTAGGGAATGTATCAAATACTTGTTTAGCCAATTTATCTATATCGGTTGAATTCCATTTAATTAATTGGGTAGATGAATTTGTATAAATATCATTATGAATATGAATATTAAAATTATCAATACCTATTGTTTCAACATCAATTTTTGTTGGCGGAACAATTAATGGAACTTTTGCTGTTTTTTTGACTAAATGACGTAAACGACCATGATCTTTAGTTAAATATTCCGCATTCTTTTTTATTTCTTCAATCTTCTTGAGAATCCATTGTTCCTTTTTCTCATCATTTAATTTTGAAAATGACTTATATTCTTTAGAAGCTTTAATTGCGGCATTACGTAATTTTTCAGGATATTTATTATTTATTTCATCATTATATACATCAATCATTGTAATAATACATTCATGTTGAAATTTAATGAGTTGTTCTTTAAGCTCATTTAATACTTTAGATTCATCCCACTCATCAAATTGAGCATAATTCCAAACAAATATATTATCTTTTTGTAATATTCGTTCTTCTAATATTTGTTGTAATGATTTCATAAATTAATTTTATTTATATTATTTTGAATGACGACCTATTGTAATTTTTAAATCTCCATTACCTTCTGGGCCACTAATCATATGCCATTTACCATCATTAGGAAGTTCTGATAATTCTTCATACATTGCAAGTTCATCTTCATCTTGAAAATCTTGACCTAATAAATCTTGTAATCCATCTTCAGTAAACATTTCTATACTACCAGTTGGATAAACAACTATAAATTTATGTTCTTTAATAAATTTATCTTCAGCTGTTGATTCGGTAATTAAATCTATTAAGTTTTTCATAATATTTTATTTTATATATTTATTTGTATTTTATTATTTATTTGTGGCATTCCAAATATTTATTTTGGTTTTTACATCTTTTAACTCAAAAATAGTTCCTGATATTTCGCCACCATAATTTTGGAAATAGCTATCATTTTCTATTATTTCAACGCACTTTTCTAATGATTTTTTTGTTGTTCCAAAAATTAATTCTGGTAAATCCCAATCATTATCACTATGCAAACATCTTGGTTTAGTACTATTGGTAAATAAATCAGATGTAGATTTCATACGCCCAGTATATTCATCTCCTAAAACTAATACAAATTTATATTTTGAATCTATATTATTATCACCAAATCCATCTTCATTATAATTGATGACAAAATGATTATCCTTAACCATTAAATAAATTGGTTCTTGATTATCATCCATCGATTCTTTTAATAAAAATTCTTTTAATGGTTTCATATTTATATTTTATATATTATTTGCATTTCATTATATATTAATAGGATATTTTTTTCATAATATCATCAATATATTCAGAAAAATCATAATCACATATATCTCCACAATGTTTTATAATTTTTCCTATTGCATCTTTATCAATACCTTCGCATTCCTCATAATTATGCACGCCTATTTCATCTCTTCGTCTGGTAAATTCTATATCAATAGAAATACCGCCCTTGTCATCATCGGTTTCAAAGTTTATATCGAGATATAATATTCCATAATTCATATCTCTTGATGAATCATTTAATAAATCTTTATCTTCGCCATCTTCATCTTCCCAATAAAATTTATTAATAGTTATATCAACATTAAGTGGTTCTCTTTCTATTTTTAATGATGTTTTTTTATTACTTTCTGTAATTAAATTTTCATTAATTAAATATTTTTTAATATCTTTCATAATATATTACTTATTATATTTTTATTTATTTGCAAAATATGCTTTTAAAGCGTTTTCCGCCTTTTCTCTAGTTTCATATTTTGCTTTCCAATATCCGCGTTTAGGCGTGTTAGTTCCTTTACCAGCATGACCTTTAATACGCCAGTAATCTCCAACTTTAACTATTACATCATGAAGTTCCTCTGTAAGATATTGTTTTAAGCTTTTCATATTATTTTAAAATATTTTTTAATTCTTCAAAATAATCTGTATTTTTAAATTGTTTATTGTTTCTATCATCAGGACTTAAATTATCATATATATCATATACACTATCATATATATCTATATTGTTTTTAGATATGTTAAATTCTTTATCGGGATTTACTTTTGATATATCTATTGAATAATTCTTTATTTCTACATTATTAATATCTACTAAACAAAGTTTATTTTCATAAATATAAGCCAAATAATTTATATCTTTTGCTTTTTTATTTAAATTAAAATGTCCGTTGTTAAGTAATTTTGGATTTAATGAAATTTTATTTTCTTTTCGATATACTATGGAATATATAATTCCTATATGTTGGTATTCATCATTAGAACAAGAAAAGTCAATACCATTATTTGCATTAACTTTAATAACATTATCAAAATTACTTTCTAATATTGGATTAACAATATATTTGTAGTCACAATTAATAATCAAATACTCGGCTAAACTATTTGATTCATCATAAGAACCATTTAAAGATTCATTTATAAATTCAATTAATTTTTTCATATTTATTAAGTTTTATATATTATAATATTCTATCTTTATCTACTTATATGATAAGTTACATGTATTTCATCTAAACCTTTATGATATCCTTTCCAAATAGTTATAAGCGGAAATTCTCCATTACCGAATAGTCCTCTAAATTCATCTAATGAAACTATTTGGGATAAATCTGGAAACATTTCATCAAATAATACATAACATTCTTCTGATGGTATATCTTGATACATTTTTTCTGTTGAAACATCAAAACCATTATTTATACCATATCTTTTATCAAATAAAGCATATGTATAAAGAGAATTTAATGCACAATTAACTGCATATGTATCTCTTATAATACCTGCACATTTAGTTACAAAATCTCTTAATATAGTATTTATTATTTCTCCATCAGTAGTTTCTTTATTAAAACGAAATAAACCACCAATTATGGTTTTTATCTCCTCTGGTGCTTCAAATAAATATTGTTCAATTATATATCTTTTTAATCTTTTCATTAATTATTTTAAATTTTTCAATATAGATGTAATTTTAAATTACATATGTTGAATATTATATTTATTATAATATTCTTTTGATAATGATTTCAGACTACTTTGTTTTGTTGCATCACATATACCATTAAATATTATAATTTTACAATTTTCTTTATCTAATTTCACATTACATGGTATACGTATTTCAATATTTGCATTAACAATACGATTTTTACTTTTTAATAAATCATCAAGCCATATTCCTAAAGAACCATCTGTATATTTTCCATTATCTTGTTTTACCCTATATCCACAAAAATGTAATAACTTACTATCTCCAAAACGCCATCCATGATTCTTAAGCATTTTAACAGTTCCTATGACATCAAATTTAATAACCATTTCTTTAAACTGTTCAATTTCATCATCTTCAAATCGTTTGAAATTTCTTGATGAATAAAATTTAACTTGTTGTTTACTATCATCAATTTCATCATTAATCCTTGTTAGTTTTTTCTTTAGTTCTTCACAAGTATTTTCATTATCAGATATATAAGGAAAGCCCATAAAATATCTAGATGTTTCATAACAAATAAACTTTCGTTTATTGCCTAAATAATCTTTTACTTCTTCATATAAGTCTTTTTGTGGGTAATGTTTTTTAAAGATATTTTCGATTTCTTTAACTAATGGTTTTGCATTTTCGTCATCCCATTTTTTTATAACATTATATTGATTATGCAATGTATTTAATGCTTTTTCCATTTTTACATCATATTTTCCTTCAACAATATCTTTACATAATTGAAGTACATCAGCTCTACAAGCATACCAGGCAACAATTCCATTTTTATCTTTAACTGTTTCATCCACATAATAATTCCAATAATTGGCAAAATTTTCAGCCTTTTCTCCATATATATTAAGTAAATGGGTTTTTTGTTGCATTAATTCTGGAAGCTTTTCATAATCAATTTCAATACATGCACATACCTTTTTATCATGAAGACCCAATGTTGGTGTAGTACCTTCAACTGAAATACCTTTATTATTAGCTTTGATAAAAGTATTCCATTCTGGATCTGTTCGTTTATCATGGAAAGATACTACTTTCTTATCAAATAAATCATATGCTTTCCAATCTTCATCACCTTCAGATTCTCTTGCTTCAATATATCCACGTTTCAAAATAGATTTAAGAGCATCACCAGTTGTATAATGACGAATTATTTTTACATCTTTCAATCCATCAATTTGGGCTTCATTTAAATATTGTTCAATTATATATCTTTTTAATCTTTTCATATTTATTAATAATAAAATTTATTATTATGTCGGGCGAACACCAGGTAAATCAACTAATCTTCTAGCTGTATCGTTAATCATTAAATGCTGGTTATTTGGGTACATTTGTAATAAATCAGATATGTCATCAGTATATTTGTCAAATATTTTTAAATTAGTTATCCAGCCATAAATATTACATAATTCAATTTCTGATTTTGTTGAAAGTATAAATTCATCATTAAATCTTCCTGTATATTCTGTTATTGGGTTGTCAATATCAAAATAGTAATGTTCATTTGATAGTTTATATATTGGAATATTTTCATTAAAAGTATATTTATATGCATGTAAATCAATTATATTCATATTTTTACTCCAACGAACTATAACAAATGTAGTTTTATTTGTTGGTATTTCTAATTTAATATTATGATCTTTGTTTGTATAAATTTGAATATTAGAACCTTCTTGTTTTATAAATAATTTAATATGACCAATTTTTAAGAAATAATCTTCAAATTGTGATGTTATAAGACCATTTAATATAAATGATATAGATATTTCATCACCGCAATATTTCTTTTGATATACAATTTTAGATTTAACAGTTGTTGATAAAAACTCATATTTACTATCTGATATAAGAGCACCTCTATAATATACATTATTATTTGATATACTTATAGAATCACATGTTACATATTTACGGACAGCATCAGATTCAAATACATTATATAAAGTATTTGCGGCATATTCTGGAGCATCAGTAGATTCTTCGCCAGCATCATAAATTTGGTTATCATCATCACCAAATAAATCTTCATATTTATTTTTTACTACACTATCAATAAATGATTGTGTATCTCCTAAGTCTACTGAATCTTTTTCTTGATATTTAACTAAAGCTAATTTAAATGTTGAAGCAATCCACATAAAACCATCTTTTTTCTCTTCATATGCTTCATTTACCATCCACATACGTTTCATCATAGGTATATAAACTAAATCACCCTC
>Ga0326513_10001166_pt1 | contig 21361 bp, 25 predicted proteins | sample 2_2465_0518_D_FD_203654 | JGI IMG/M metagenome (GOLD analysis project Ga0326513, IMG submission 203654) | Bovine rumen microbial communities from UC Davis, California, United States - 2_2465_0518 | ecosystem: Host-associated > Mammals > Digestive system > Stomach > Rumen | place: USA... | reverse complement strand
AAAAAAACGAAAAAAAATTGCATTTTTGCGAAGGAAACCGCCCGCCCGGGACGGGTCCAGGGAGACAGCCCCGGCCAGCTGTCCCGGAGGGACCCCGCCAGGGGCCCGGCATGGATGAAGGCAGGCCGCCAGGATCCACGCCGCCGGAGGTCCTCAGGACAGACAGCAAGCCGGACGAAGGCCGCCAAACCGGCGGAGCCCGGAAGCGAAGCAACCAGGCCGGAACAGCGACGGACCGACAGCCAGACAAACAAGGCCGGCGGAGCCGGAGCAAAGGACCGACAAAGACAGCGACCAAAGGACCAAAGGACCAAAGCAACCAGGCCGGCGAAGCCGGGCCGGGAGAGGCCTAGAAAGTGAAATATAAATATTTGTAATTGTGGGAATAGTAAACAAACGACCATTAACAGACCGCGAAAAGGCCGCGATATATTTACACGTTTTCGGAAATGTTACCGATTGGATAAAAATATATGTAACGGCTTTCGACGGCACGACGGAACAGGCCGCCGAGCAGGGGAGTTTGCGGGCTTTAGTCTCAAGGTGGAAAACGTCCGAAAAGGTGCAAAAGTTTTTGAAGGAAGCCCAGGAGTTAAAAGCCCGGGAGGCAATACGACACCAGGACGAAGGCCGCCAGGCCGGAAGGGTTGAAGCAGAGCGGGAGGCGATCCAGGCAGAGAGGGAAGGAAAGCCCGCGAAGGCGGCCGGGATTGATTACACCGACCCAAGCGCACAAAAAAGGAAACTAAATCAAATAATAAGGGACGCACAGACAACGGGCGAAGCTCTCGACGCCCTCAAAATTATCATTTCCACCCAGAAAGACGACAGGCAAGCAGCGCGGGATCTGTCCCAGGTCCGGGCGTTTTTGCCGTTACGCTGTGAACTTTGCCCGCTATATGCAGCAGCCAGGGCCAAAATGAGACCGGCGGAAGGTTGACGCGTTTATAATATGGATATATTATAAACGAAAAAACGCCGGCAGAGGGACCCGGGGAGGGGGAAAGCCTACAAACGAACATACCGTCACCCTATCCTCCGAAACTTTTTCTTTTATTTTTTTCTTCCATTTTTAACCCTGTCTCCAGGCGGTTTTTGCGTGCTTAAAAAACCCTCTGAAAATTTCAAGGGCGTTTAAGGGCGTTGCTATTTACCGAGAAATCAAGCGATGAAACAAAGTTGTTACATAAATGTAGATGTGCCATACTTTGGCACAAGCGTTTTAGATTTTTCCGAACTATCCGCTTTCGCGGCCTAAATTCCACGCCTAACTCATTGATACAAGGCGTTTTTAGTAAGTATGTCAAGTTGTTTTGCACTCTTACGTGTAGGAAAAGACAAATATATTCCTACGTAAAAAGGGTGAAAAACTATTTGCATTTTAGACATAATTATCGCACTATCAACGAGTTAATGGTGATTTTCACCCACTCTAACCCGCTCAATTCTCGCTAATTTCTTCGCATCGTTATTCGATAAAATCATCATTCTACGGCCCTCTGAGGGGGAAAGTAGCGATTCTGGGTAACATCTGATTTTCGCAGTTTTCGAGGGTGTTTTTGCAGGTTTGCCGCCCTATTTGTCAAATGGTTATCTTATTTCGTACTTTCCCACTTGATTTGTGTTGATTTATGTTGTAGATTTGCTACCGTTATGGAAGATAAGCAAGATATGAGGGTCCCGACGCGGTTCGTCCGCGTAGGTGACGAGTTCTCCCGCTACGGGAGACGGCTTCGGTGCGTCGCCCGTCCTGATGTGAGAAAACTCGTTCCCGCAGATGCCTGTAAGGGATGCTGGTTCTCCCAGGGTTACCGCCTCCTCGGGGGGAAACGGGTGTTCGTCACCTGCCGGGACATCCAGTGCTCCTGCTTCGACCGTATGGACGCCACGAGCGTCTGGTTCATTGACATAACTGATGAAGGCTGACTATGGCCGAGACGCTTCGGGAAGAACTGATGCGGCTCTTTAGCGCCTCGAAAGGGGCTCTTGAGAAGGCCGCTGCCGTCAAGGGGGCGAATGACCGCTGTGACGCGATGACGCTCCTGTGCCGCCGGGTCATCCGTGGGAGCAGCCTCTGCTACATCGACGGGGACCTGTGCCACTTCAACGGCCTGTGCTACGAGATGATCCCCGGGGACGCCCTCCTGCCCGCGCTCACCAATACCCTCGTGGACCTCGGGATACCCCCGACGGATGTCCGCAGGATGGGCGATATGCCCCTCAAGGTCGTCTCCGAGAGGTGCTTCGCCCACTCCCCTGCGGTGGTGTTCGCAAACGGGGTGCTCAACACCCGCTCGGGGCGCTTCGTCCGTGGCTTCGGCCCTGAGACCTACACCCTCGAGTATCTCCCCTACCGATACGACAAGGGGGCGAAGTGTCCTCTCTGGGAGGGTTTCCTCAAGGATGTCCTCCCCGACGAGAAGATGCGGCTCGTCTTGCAGGAGTTCTTCGGGATGGTGTACCTCGACAGGGAGGAACTCTCCGTGGAGAAGTTCGCCATCTTCGTCGGCAAGGGGGCCAACGGCAAGAGCGTCATCTTCGAGGTGCTCAAGAAGGTCATCGGGGACGATAACGTCTCCACCCTCGACAGCGCACAGCTCACCGACGAGAAGATGATCCCCTACGTCAAGGGCAAGAGGCTGAACTTCTGCCCCGACGTGCGTAAGTCCTCGGAGTTCGACTCCGCCCTCAAGGCCCTCGCCTCGGGGCAGGACGTCACGGGGAGGCGCATCTACGGCGACGCCGAGAAGATCAAGTGCCCGCCGATGTGCTTCGCCCTGAATGAGCTGCCCCGCTTCCGCGACGTCACCGAGGGGTTCTTCCGCAGGGTGCTCCTGTTCTGCTTCGACGTGCAGATCCCGCCCGAGAGGCAGGACCGCTCCCTCGTGGGGAAGATATGCTCCAGGGACCTCCCGGGCATCTTCAACTGGGTAATGGAGGGCCGCCGCAGGCTCGTCTCCACGGGAGGGCAGTTCACCCACTGCGCCAAGATGGACCGCGACACCGACGCCATGCGCATAGACGTCTCCGCCGAGAGATACCCCGTGCGCACCTGGCTCGAAAAGAGGGGTCTCACCACCGTCCCGCAGTACGACGGCCAGCAGTTCACCTTCATCTCGCAGAACGAAATCTTCCTCGGTCTGCGGGGTAACATCCCCCGTGGGAGCATTACCCGCGAACTCGGGATCTTCGGGGTCACTTCCCAGAAGAAACGGGGGCTGATGATGTACCGTCTCTACGAAAAGAGGCGGTGACGCCGACGCAGCGATGCGTCTATGTGTAGTTTTCATACTGTTGTAATGGTTTTGTTGACACCGTGGAAAGACACGGGACGGGGACGGGCGATCTGGCCGGCATTCTTTACGATAGCTCCAAGTTGAAGTCTTGGCCTCCCTGCAAAAGCCGCAGTGATGCGTTTACGGAGAATCCATATTTACTTACGGTTAGCAGACACCCCGGAAAGACGGGGAAGGGCGGGAAGGGCTGACCCCCGACCCGTCCGCGAAACCGCAGGGATGCGCTTCTGTTCACGTACATGTTTTAATATCCGACTGCCGGGAAAGACCGGCATCTCCTCGGAACGGTTGCTCGGTGGGGCGCTATTGCCAATCCGCGTTACTGCCGAGACGGTGGGGTTCGATTCCTCCTCCGAGGACACAAAGAATTGATTTTTAACTAACTGCGACACTCTATATGAAGTGCAACTACAAGACACTCGCTACCTCAGACCTCGAGGCGATGCTTAGGAAGCGGCTCGACGAGGCTTTCGCCATCCGCCAGGAACTCTCCCGCCGCAAGGGCGAGACAAAACCCGTCGCGGACGTGAATTTCAGCGAATATCTAACTGACTGATAATTATTTCACCATATTCACCTTAAACGATACTTTAAGCAAAAGACATGAAAGTCACAAGGAAAGGGACCGTCAAACTCGAAAAGGGTGAGGTCCGAATCGGGAACTTCTTCGTCAAGGACGAGGACAACCACATTAAGTTGCAGGACCTAAACGGCGTTTTCTCCCACAGGGTGCACAAGAGCATGGCCATAGGCATCTGGCTGTCCAATATGCTCCAGGGCGGGCAGAAGGACCCTGCCTATCTCGACTCGATAAAGACCTATATCGGCGCGATGTGGTCGGTATTCTCGGTCGTCCCCGACAATGAGTTCATAACGGACGGGATCGCCCTCGCCAACGACTGCATGAAGCGGCATCCCGACTGGTATGGCGTGAAGGCCGACGCCACTCCCGAGGAGGACGCCGAGGCCGCGCAGGAGGTGAAGGAACTCACCGAGTTGGAGAAGGATCTCCGCAAGGCCGAGGAAAAGAAGGAGGAGGTATGAGTATCCAGCAGGAAATAGACCGCTACTTCTACCAGTACTTCACCTCCTTCAGGAGGGTCGAGGGCGAAGAGGACGATGGCATCGTGCGGGTGTCGATGGGAAACCGCGACAATATCCCCGTGGCGGACTGGGCGGTGGTCGGCAAGGCCATGAGCAGGGAGAACCTTATCTCCTTCGCGAAGTATTTTTACAACCTCGGGGCGAAACAAGGCAAATAACATGAAACTTCAATTCAAGGTAGAAACGCAATACTGGAGAAAAGGCCCGGAGCGGGCTGGTGTCATATTGATTGAACTGCTCCCCAACATCGCAGTTCGCTACGTGGACTGGGAATTAGGTTACGAATACAACCTTTACCTGTCTTGGCTGATATGGGCTGTGTCAGTGACGCTTCAAAAGCCGAAGTCTCGTCCTACCGTTTAGAAATATGACAGAACAAGAATATAAACGATTAACACACGCGAAGCGGCAGTATTTATTGAGGATAAACAACACTCCGGTTGCCATCCTCATTGACGATGACGATGAAACTATTGTCGCTGGGTGCTTTGAGGTGTCATCTAACGGCTGCTCCAAACTATCAGAGCAAGAAGTATCCGTCCCGATTTCGTTGAAGTCTATCCAAGACGAAACGGTGCTCGGCTATGCACACTTTATGTTGGCGGGGATAATTGAACAAATAAAGTTAGAGAAGAAAAGCGAATACGAGAAATGAAACGAACTTTTTGGTATTATTTCAGATGGTGTATATGGGCGTTTTTTGCAATTGCTTGTTTACTTCTTTGTGCCATTGCATTGTTTAAAGACAGTAAGTCTTACTTATTGTACGGGCTTGTATCTTGCGTATTGATGCAGACCATGTACATTGTAAACACCCAAATTGACGAGAAATGACAGTAAGAGAATTTATAGAAGAACTTAAAGACTTAGACCAAGATAGACTTATCTGGTTCTCAAAGGACGGAACATATCTCGCCTATGATATGCCAGAGCCGTATGAATTAACTGCATCAGGTGCGGATTTCTTTGATAATTACTGCGACGAACGGGGGCGTTCACCTCGGGAGGGCGATTATTTTATTAATTGGGAATAGAAAGAGGTAATATGAAACCGGGAGACAAGGTGTGGTTGTTTGATGCTGACCACCAGAAGATAGTTAGCGAGAGAGTTATTCAGGGAGGAGAGTATGCTATTTCAGCGGGTCATTTCCCCGGACATATCGGGATATATCGCCCCGGCTACGATTGTTTCCCCACCCGCGAGGCGCTGTGCGAACATTACAGGAAGATATTTGAGTGATATGAACACCTACATCGAAAGAAAACTAAAGAAAATTGCTTCGACCGCTCGCGAGAAGCGCATTATTCTCTCTTGTGACATTTACTATGATGACCTCAGGAGCGAGTTTGTCGTGAAACTCCATAACGGATTCGGCATCAGCGAACACTTCCGATCCAATCACATTCGGAAGTCGCTCAAGATGGCGTTAAAGTGGCTGGAAGGACTTCGCCGTGTTTGACTTCGACGAACTCATACGCCTTTTGTGCATCTTTTGGGTCGCGCTATGACCTGCGGCGGCATACTCACACTCCGTGATTGGCTGTCGCTCTATGGCCAAGAATCTTGCTCCGGCTGTGTTTACAACCAACCCATCAAGGCCCACTGCCTATATAAAGGCAGGAATTATTGCGCAAGGTATGAAGGGTACCTGAAAGATGCGAAGAAACCGCAACCCACACTCTTTGACGACGAGGACTAAACATCTTCCGTCGGTCGTTTCACCTCGCGGACTGCAATCTTATGGAAGTAGAGCATCATTGATTTCTTGAGGGGCCACCTGTCGTTGGGAAAACCCTTGAAGTCCTCCACCACCATATTCCCGTCCTTTTCGTACACAAAGTCTGCCGTATAGGTGATTTCGCGCTCGGCGACGCGAGTTACTTCCTTGTCCTTCGTCTTGAGGTGGACGACCTCAGTGCGGTACTGCGTCGGAATGAGGGTGAACTTCACCTGCCGGCGGAGCCGGGTTATCCTCCCCTCCGTCTGCATCCCTTTCAGGAACAGCCACCTCTGCCACTCCCCTTTCGAGTCGAAGATACCCTCGGCGGTCTCTACTTTCTTATTGTTGAATTTTCGCCCCTTAAAGTTCATAGCAGCTCATTTTCATAGACGGGGATGGCCTGGCAGACGCACCTCGGGTGGTACGGGAGGACTATCACGTCTATAGGCCATACCCTTTCCTTCATTTCTTCGCATATCGGGCAGTCGTAGTTCGATCCACGGACGGTACGATACCCTACCGCCCCGATGGATTCAAGGTGATGCACCCACGCGAACTGATACGCGCTGTTTATCATCCCCTGCCCTATGAGGGTGACGCCGGCGGATACGTCCCTCATGTATCCCCTACCCCATTTGAGGATGGGCTTGCCGGCCTTTCTCCAATAGGACGAGAGGGCGGGTGCACCGATATAGGTCATTACCTGCGTCGTGGCGATGCCCCGCTCGAGGGCGCAGAAGGCCGCGACCCCGACCCACATCGCGACAAGTTCCTTTAGGTGACTCGCCTGCATATCGAGCCGCCAGAGCATATCATGTCCGTCAATCTCCCTTTCGGCATAAGATATGGCCCCTTCCTCCCACTGGAGCAGGTCCATTTCTTCGAGGACCTTCGCCGCCCGTTTTTCAAGGTCCTCAGTCACTCCGTCCGACATCTCGCGGAGGATAGCGTTGGCCTCGCGCTCCAGTTCGGGATGCTCGGCCCAGTCGAACTCCTCCGAGCGGTACTCCCACGCGAGGGCGAGCAGAGTGGTGACGGCGGTGCGTATCCGTTTCAGCGCATCGCCCTTCACGTGGGCCATCTGGTCAAGGAGCGCAGAAGTATTATCCATTACTCACCTCTGCTTTCGTTTACGCTATTCGCGCCAGCGGCGGCTTGCTGTTCGCCCACGAGCGCATCGTGCTCCTCCTGGAGAAGGTCGTCGTAGTTGCGCGGCGTGCCGTAGCCGAGTTTGTACGCCTCGTCGGCGACGGCCTTCTTCGGGAGGCCGCCGGAATTGGCGAGGATGGAGATGTTGTTCACCTCCTCGTTTTCGCTGCGCATGATGTACGGGTGTATCTTGCCCTTGACGCGGAACACGGACTCGTCGAAGTCCGAGGGTTTGCCGGTCTCGATGCCCCAACCCTGCTGGAACAGGGACACGATGTCGTCGATGCCGCTCTGGAATATCTTCGCGTCGAGGAGCGACTGGTGGTAGGCATCCGCGTAGAGCATCTGGACGGTCAGCGAGGACATATCCGCGCCGGACTTGATTTCGGGAGCCTCGACGCAGTGCGCCGCCTGATAGGCATCCTTAAAGAGGCGGTTCAGTTGCAGGCTGAATGACCCGCTCGCATCCGCAGGCTCAAGATAACCCACCTTCGCATTGGGGTCTATGGAGTTTATCTGCATCGGCCTTCCGTCGAAGGACGCCTTCACCTGCATATCCGCGCCGAGGGCGTAGAGGATGCGGAGGGCGTAGTGCTTGTTGTTCTCCACGAGCTGCGACAGGGCCATTTCGATATTGTCCACATCGTTCATCGCGCCGGCCCAGAATGGGGCGCCGTAACGGACATACGACACGGGAACACGATTGAATCCGTGGGGTTTGGGTTTCTCGTCCACGACCCATGCGACAGTGCCCTTCTTGTTAGTCTCCGAGCGATACCTCGTGTACTTGGCCTCGTCCCACACGTCAAGGTAAGTGACATATTTCCCGTCCTCACCGGCCATCCTGTACCTGCGGCCAAAGAGGGCGAGACGGCCATAGGTGTCATAGTGGGGATAGAGGACATCGCCCTTCATGTATGATGCGCTCCTCCAGCCGACCTTGCCGCTGTCGGTGAAGAATATCACCGCGCCGTCGCCTGTCACCGCATTGGAATAGATGAGGTCATACACGGCTACCTCCATATTCCGATAGGCCCACCCTTCAAGGAAACGGGAGAAACGGTCCTGCATCGCCTTAGAGGTCCCGCCGCTCATGAGTTTGAGATCGAGTTCATTCCCCGTGAGGAGAGCGGTGCGCTGGTTGGCGAATATCTCGGGAAGATTCACCGTCACGCGGGCGAGTTTGCGCTCATAGAGCTGCCCCGTTTCGGGGTCTTTACTGATGGGGTTGGGATAGTACGCGGGCGAGAGTATCTTATGTGCATCCTGGTCGAACTCGCGCATAAAGTCCGCCTGGGTGAGGATAGAGTAAGCCAGTTCGCCTTCCTTGTAGCCCCTTTCGGTGTTATACTTGGCATAATTCGTCTGGAGAGCCGCAAGGTTATCGGCAGGAAGTATCCTTGTAAACGCCTGCTTTTGCAGTATCTGTGCAGGCTTCATGTTGGAGATTGTTGGAGTGAACATATCGCGTGTCGTTTAGTGAATCAGTATAGAAGATTGAATCCCGTGCGCACCATCTGCTTCTTTACCCTTGTGGCACGGTAGATGGCATAGCACAGGTAGATTAGCGCCTCGATGAAGTCCGGGGAGTGGCCGATAAGGGCCTTCATCTCCGGCTTGCGTATGAGGTCCTTGGGGTTGTCCTCCTTGCGCCAGCGGAGCACCAGCCTTTCCTTCATCAAGCGGTCATAGACGGTGAATATCTCGCCCTTCTTTGCTATCTTCATGTTGAGCAATTCGGGGTCGATAGAGAGTTTGAGATGGGTGATAGCGTCAACCAGGAATCCCGCGAACTCGCTCTTGAGGGAGGTGTAGGACAGTTTGTCAAGCGCGGCCCCCTTGTTATCAAAGGGGGTGGCTTTCTCCAGGGCCTCGCTTTCGCGGAGCCAGTTGCCGATACCGTTGTAGTCGAATACGAAGTTCTCAATGGGGACATCGTTACGCTTGAGGAAGGCAAGGATGAAGGGTATGATTTCCTCACTCTTGAGCCCCACCCTCGCCTCGAGGTCCTTGATGTGGTATCCCGTGGAGGCCCATAGCACGAGAAGGTCTCCCGAGAGGGCGATGTCGGCCCCCGCGCAGTTAGGTCCTGCGAGGTTAGGCTGGATGGGGTTATTGAAGAAAGCCTGCATCTGGGCGATGGATACAAGGCTCATGGTATCGTCCACGTCCCTCCATACGCCCCTGATGTCGTTGATTGTCGAGCGGGAGCCTCCCGAGGAAATCCTCGTCATGTACTTGGGGTCGCTGACGTGGAGAATCTTGTTTTCCGCGTAGGCCCCGTCGATAAAGGTCAGTGAGGTGATGTACTCCTTGTAGTCCTTGTCGGGGTTGTCCGATATGGATGTTATCTTCGCCTTCGCATTGGGGTCCGCATAGACCTCCTCGGGGGTATTCCCCCAGGCTATCTCCATCACATCCTCGCCGTAGCGGCAGAAGTAGCGCACTACGCCCGAGCGCTCGGGGATAGCCTCATCCGTATCGGGGTCTATCCACCAGTCGAGGAACAGGCGCAGTTTGTTGGACTTCCCCACGGGGTTGCAGGTGCAGATGAATCGGGGGTGGACGCCGGCGGTGGATCGGTTGGAGCCTATGAGGTCGAAAATCACATTGAGGTCCTCGCGTGTGAACTCCGCCAACTCCTCAATGACGATATAAGGCATCTCCGCGCCACGGAAACGGTCCTTTATCTTGGTGAGGTCTGCAAGATGCTCCATTTTCATCGTAGCGCCGTTGCCATTGAAGAACTTTGCCTCGAACTGTGTGTCCGCGAAGGTGGCGAACCCACGGAAAAGGGGCTTACAGGAGCGCCAAATACCTCGCTTTACGTCCGCCTCAAAACGGCGGAAGCCATATAGGTTAACATCTGGATTTTCAGCATAATAGAAGGCCCCGAAAAGGCTCGTCGTGGTTTTGCCACCGCCCCTCGAGCCGCCACAAATTACGATGTCTGCGGGCGATACGAGCACCTTCTCCTGAAAGCCCGCTTGTGGGATGAGGTTATAGATGCGCTTGCCTTTTTTCTTTATCTCAAGATTCTCGTCGCGGATTTTCTTCGCGAACTCACCCGTATAGACCTTCATCCCGTATTGCAGGAATACGGGGTCGAGGTATTTGGGGTCGTCTATATGTGCCGAGGCTGTCATTTGTTGCAAAGTTGTCAATAAAAAATCAATAAATGTCAATAATTATTGATGTATATTGATTTTGCAATGCTATATTTGCCACGTATGGCCGAGAGAGAGAATACTGGAGTGCAGATTAACTGCCCCCTTTGCGGGAAACCCTTTCCCGTGAGGGTGCAGACCCTTGACGGGACGCTCCACCTCTCTGTCCGTTGCCCCCACTGCAAAAGGGTGAGCGAAATTCGGCTGCAAGACATACGATAGAGCGCCATTGAGCGCCATCGAGGCTTAGGCAGAGTTCCCTTGAGAACCATAACAGGCCCGGAGTAGAAACCCCCAATCAGGTGTTTCCGCTTCGGGCTTTTATATAACCCAATGTTCATTGAAGATGAAAGAAAAGATTATCACCGCGCTCAGAACTAAGTATCAGCGCTTCGGGCTGAGCAGTGAGGCTGTTGACAGGATTGCCTCCGCGAAGGAAAAGACCGTCACCAAAGAGGAGGACATCGAGGCCGCGATTGCTGACGCGGAGACGATGGAACTCATCGCAAACGAGTTGCAGAAGTCGGCTGACGCTGAGCGGCGCAACCGCTCGACTCTCCAGAAGTCTTTTGACGACTACAAGAAAGCCCATCCCGAGAAAACCGACGATGGAGGGAAGGACCCCGATGAGGAGAACGAAGTTCTGAAAGAACTGCGCGAACTCAAGGCCCGCCTCGACGAGAGGGACGCCAGCGACAGGAAGAAGGCTACGCTTGCCTCCGTGACCTCGGCGCTCAAGAAGGCCGGATGCTCCAATGAGGAAATCCTCTCCCTTTCCCTCAAGGGATTCTCGCTCGGAGAGAACGAGACGGAGGACGCCGCCGTCGCCCGCATCAAGGCTGACTACGACAATTCCGTCAAGAAGATTTTCGGGGATGGCGCACCCCCTCCCGCTGGTGGCGGAGCGCCCAAGAGTGACGACGATTATAAAAAGGCGCTCGAGGCTTACGCCATACAGAAGGGGCTTAAGAAGGAAGATTAACAATCAACCCTAAAACCCTTTTATCACATGACTACTTTCAATGCTTTTGGCTCAAGCGCCAAAGATTTCGGAAAGGTCAGCAAGCCGGTTTGGCTCGGTACTCCGAAGCCCCATGCTGTCGGTGGCGTCCTCGCCTCCGCATACGCAAAGGCTGGTGCATACTACCCTGCCGGAACGCCCGTCAAGCTCGACGCAGGAGTTATCACTCCCGCCGTCCTGTTTGAGGTCACTGCCTTCTCCGCTGGTGACACCAACGATGTCGTCACCATCAAACCCTTCGCCGGTAGCGCCCTGCCCGCCGTCGGTGACTTCATCATGAAACTCGGTGCGAACTTCTCCTCCACGGGTAAGGCCGCAGAGGTCGTCTCCGTCGCGGAGAACAGCACCACCGCCGGAACCTATGATGTCGCCGTCGCCCACAGCGCCACTATCGACACCCCTTCCGCAGGTGATGTTATCGTGTTCTCGTCCGCAACCGCTGCGGGCTCGAGCAAGAGCGTCGCCGCTATCCCTAACGGCTATCTCTACAACGACATCTATCTCGGCGACCTCAGCAGCCCGTCTGCCAGCGGAGCCGTCATAGACTTCCACGGAGAGGGTATCCTCATTGACCTCACCCCGGGTGCAGCCTGCGCCGACAAGCTCAAGGCCGCCATTCCGAATGTGATTCAGGTCAAGTTCCCTTCATCTGCTTTTGTAGAATAAAACAAGGAGGACAAAACTATGAACGCATACTCTATCCAGGTCTATGACCTTCTGTCACGCGCCCTCGGTGGCAGCGACAGCAAGAGGATTCAGGGCTTCCTCGACAATGTGATGGCCCTCAAGTACAACAAACTCGAAATCCCCGGCTTCTCCTTCGACGAGATGCAGCTCGATTTCGCTTACGAGCAGATCCAGCGCGAGATCTCCATCGCCCCGATGGCGAACTACTACGACCTCGACTCTCCGGCCATCCCCGATGCGCCCGACAGCCTCAAGTCGTGGACCGGCAAGATCCCTCGTATGAAGAAAGTCGAGTACCTCAACGAGGACAAAATCCGCAAGCAGCTCATCCTCGAGCAGCGCATCGGCTACGTCGGCGAGGACCGCGTTGTCAAGGGCGCTCTCGACACCCTGTTCGTCACGGTTGACAAACTCATCGCCGGGCACACCAACTCGCTGACCTTCCAGCGTCACCAGATGGTGTCAAGGGGTAAGTTCTCCATCACCTACGCGAACAACCCGAAGGGTCTCAACGGCCTCGAGTTCTCCGCTCACGTCCCCGACGCGAACAAGACCACCCTCACCGGCACGGCAAAATGGTGGACCAACACCACCCACGCCACCGAAGGCTCCGCCGCCAACCCCGTGAAGGACCTCTCCGACATGGTTGCCGCCGCGAACAACGCCGGCCTGACCGCAGTCCACTTCGAGATTGAGAAAACCTATCTCAAACTCATCCTCGGTCACTCCGCAGTCCTGTCGAAGATCGCCCTCTATGTATGGCCCAACAGCAGCGCCACCGCTGATGCCGCCGCAGTTCTTCCTTTCGACAAGAAGGTGGAGATCCTCGGCGACCTCGCCGGCGCCCCTATCGTGGCTATCAACTCCCTCGTCGGTGTCGAGGCTCCCGTCAAGGCTACCGCCGACTTCAAGAAGAAGAACTTCAACGCCTTCGAGAAGGATGTTGTCGTCCTTGTTCCTGATGGTGAAATCGGTAAAGTCCTCACCGTCGAGCCCATCGCTATCGCCGGAGGCAACTACGGTTCCTTCTACGACGGCAGGCTCCTCCTCACCGTCGGTGTTGATCCTGTGCAGAAATGCCAGAGCCTCAACACTGAGATGACCTCCCTCGTTGTTCCCGAGGTCCCGCAGTATATGTGGTATCTCTTCCCGAACAACAGCTAAAGTTCTTTGAAAATCCTAACGTGATAACCGACGGAAGAAATGGCTGACATCGCTTCATCAATGACGGTTGTAAGGTGGCTCGATGCAGAGGCAAGCCCCTACATCGACTTCCCTACCGAGTATCTGTACGCGAAGATGCTGCATCGCGGCGTGACGGATGACGAGACCCTCGTCGCCGACATCTGCGAGAAGCAGCGCGACCTCCTTCTGGCCGACATCCTGATGGGCGCGGCTGTTTCTTCCACCAAGTCGGGCACCCAGGGCGAAAGCGACGGCGGTTGGACCCATTATGTCGCGATAAAGAATGTCACTAACCGTGATGCCCTTTATCGGACGGCGAAAGCCCTCTATGACAAGTGGGGAGAGCCTTGCGAGGACCCAACCACAAAGATAACGCTGAAAAGCCTGTTCTGATATGTTCAACCCGAGATGGCCCCATACCCTCACGGCCTGGCGGGACGCCCTCGACGAGGACGGACTGCCCCTCACCGACGAGGACGGGAACCCGGTTCTTTCGCAGATCGCCTTCGACAAGGTGGTGTACGACAGCCGGTGGAATCCCACCTTCGGCGCGGATGGCAACTTCAAGACCGAGCAGGTCTTGGTACTGCCGTGGGGGTATAGGACATCGACGGGCGGCATCCGTGCCGCAGGAGACGTGTTCAAGACGGACTTCAAAATCTCCTGCCCGATGTTTCTTAACCACCTTGAGGAAGGTGTGCGTCTCGTACTGACCGATAGTACTCATACGTTCAATGCGATAGTCGAGAAAGCCACCACCTACAACTGGGGTTCGGACATCTGGCTGGTCAATCCGGGGAACAATGGCGAAGTATCAGAGTCAGAATAACAGGGTTATCAGCGCCGCCTTCAAGCGATTCCGGGAGCAGTATATGACTACTATGACGCAGGGATACTGCGAGATAGCGGAAATGGCTCTTGAATATCTCGCCCAGGTGCACCGCAACTCCCCCGACCATCAAAGGCATATTGAAGAAGTTAACACTATCGGATATGCCGTCGGCTACAACGGGCAAATCATCACCTCACACGGCTATGGCGGCTCGGGCGAGGGCGACCTGTCCGGGCAGGCAAGAGAGATGGCGGAGAGCATTGTCGCGGGGCACCCTTCCGGGTGGTCTCTTGCCGTGCTTTCCGAAATGGACGGATGGTACGACTACATCTGGGAGGATGAACTTATAGGCTCGACAATGGAATTCACGCGACAAAACTTCTTGAAATTCTTTAGGCAGATTGAACAGCAATGACTACGAATTTCGACACAACGGCCATAGAGACCTCGCTCCGCGATGCCGTCAAGGCGCTCAACGTCTCCAAGAGTGTGTTTTTTAACCGCCCGAGGAGCCTCGAGAAGAGCCTTGAGGACTTCGTGGTGGTAAGGGTCTCCGGCGGCGGGGTTATCAACCTCTCCGCTACGGGCCGATGCTCGCTTTCGGTATGTCTTTTTGCCAAAGACCTCGCCAATCAAAAGAACTCCAAGAAACTCTCGGTGATGGAGAAGAAGGTGCTTGCCGATTTCCCTACGGAGATAGGAGACCTTCTTATCGACCCCGATGAGGTTTCCGTGCTCGGAGACACTCCCGACAACGCCGGTTATCACGCAAGGATTATTCAAATACGCAATGTGATTATTAAAACAGCATAACTACTATGGCACAAACTCTTACTCATGCACTCCTTGCAGACCTCCACAAAGGTATTGCACAGACCGCCCTCCTTCCCGTCACGGACGGACAGGCGACGCTGAACGCCGCAGACTTCTCCGAGGCCGACCTGCTGTACTCCCTCAAGGACAGCTTCGCGGTTGACTGGAGCGAGCCTACGGTTGACGAGATCAAGGTTGACCAGAATGACGAGACCATCGACTCGGACATGAGCGAAATCGGCGAGGTCACTATCACCGCGAACTATCCGACCCAGGCCGTCGTGGCCCTCGAATACTTCTTCACGAAGGCGAAGGCCATCTCCGGCGTCAAGGGCCCCGGCTGGGAGAGCGGCGACGCGACCTACGAAGGCGCATCCTTCTTCAAGATGCCTAAGCAGATTGAAGTCTCCCTGATGTCCACCTCCGCCTCCGGCAAGTCCGCTATCATCTTCGCCCGCGTCCAGTTCACTGCCCGCGAGCAGAGGGATAACGACACCGGCCTCTGGTACATCGCCGTCACCGGCAAGATGCTCTCCAACCTCAAGGACGGAGAAGGCGACTTCGCAGTCCTCAAGCAGCCCGCCTAATCCTTCCATAACCAACTCATTCCGGGGCGGGGTGTAATGCCCCGCCCTATTTAATTTATGAAACAACCTTCACTTCAAGCACGAAAGGAGTATGACGAGATTGTCAACGACTCCGTGACGATTGTGCCAATTCGCGGCACAAGGAAAAGTGTCCGCATCCGCTGGATGAAACCCTACACGATGGAGCGGATTACGCAGGTGTGGATTGAGAGGGACCTCGCATCGGCAAAGATAGAGGAGGGTACGGACGTCATCCGCGACCTCTGCAAGGAGCCGTACTTCGCCTTCAAGGAGGCGGCCCTTATGATTCTCAACCACGACCTCAAGATACGGCTTTTCTATCCGCTGTACTGGCGGTGGCTCGCGCACAAGTACGATGAGACGCAAATGACGGACATCATCGCTGCGGGTAAAAAAAAACTTCCGCTTATGGCGCACTACGCGACTATGGCGTACTCGATGGATATGAGGACCGATCTGATGAAGATGACAAAGAAGGAAGCCGAGCAATACCGAGCAGAACTTCTCTCGGAAGCGAAGCGGCTTTCTGCAAAGACTTCCCCGGATACGGAAGGCCACGACTGAGGCTTTTCCGCTGGGAGAGAAACTTCGGGTACAGGTGCGTCCTGACCTGCGCCCAGATAGAGCTGATGCAGGCGGACCTTCCGCATACGCTCTACAATTTCAAGAAGGACAAGGGCGAAAAGAAACCCCACCACGTCCCGACCAATGAGGAACTGAACACCGTGGCGGACGACGAGGTGATACGGCTGCAAGAGGAGGCCAACCGCAAGGCGCGGGAAAGACGGGCGGCGAAGGAGCGCGGTGAAATCCCCTACGAGAGTACAGATGACCTTTTTAATGGATAAGAGTTATGGCTGATATAGACCAGTTGCACTTTGAGGCGATCCTCGACGATAAGGAGTTCAATCAGAGAATCGAGGCCGACATATCGGCTGCGAAAAAACTGAATACAGACCTGTCAAAACTTGTCAACATTCGGATGGGGGGCGGTAAGCGGATTATCTCCGATGCTGATATATCGGCTGCCCGTGCGATGGCCGATGCACTCTCCAATATAAAAATACAGGTCGAGAGCATACCCAATGGAGGACAGGCGCTCACGAATACGAAGGAGATCGAAAAAGTTCTCCAGCAGATTCTCGCGAAACTTGGAGAGATGCCCGGCAAAGCAAAGCAGACCGAGGCAGGATTCCGGCAAGTGAATAATGAACTCTCCCGCAGCAGTAACCTTATGTCCGACTTTGCGAGGCTTGCGGGTGTTACCTTCGGCATCGCTGGCGCAAGGCGATTCATTTCCTCGCTTGTTGAGATTTCGGGACAGTTCGAGGTGCAAAAGATGGCACTTACATCAATGCTCCAAAGCGCGGACAAGGCAAACGAGCTGTTTGAGACCTTACAGCAGAACGCGCTGAAATCGCCCTATACTTTCCAAGACCTTACCAAGTTCTCCAAGCAGCTAATTGCCTTCAATATCGACGCGGATAAACTCGTCGATACGGAGAAGCGACTCGCCGATGTCGCCGCCGGTCTTGGCGTCGATATGGGCCGTATCATTCTCGCATACGGCCAAGTCAAGGCAGCTGGCGCCCTCAAGGGACAGGAACTCCGCCAATTTACAGAAGCGGGTGTCCCTATCCTCCAGGAACTCGCCCGGCAGATAGAGGAGACGGAGGGCAAGGCTATTTCGCTTGCGGAAGTTTTCCAACGTATTTCAAAAAAGCAAATACCCTTCGAGATGGTCGAGGAGGCATTTGTAAGGATGACCTCCGAAGGCGGCAAATTCTACAATATGCAGGAGGTCCTGGTTGAAACCCTTGCGGGAAAGATCGGAAAACTCCGCGACGTATGGCAGCAGATGCTCTATGCAATGGGGCAGCAGAATAGCGGAATCCTTAAGGGCACTGTGGATTCATTGACTTGGTTTGTTCAGAATCTTAATAAAATCGGCCTACTGCTCAAACCGATAATTATCGGATTCGGGGCCTACGCTGCAATCCTTGGTGTAGTTGCGATAAAGCAGGCCGCAGTTGCCGGCACGGCGGCCCTGGCCAACTTCATGATGCTTCTTAAATATGTCCGCTCGCTCCGCGATGCTATGCTTCTTCTCGAGATGACTGCATCAGGCGCGGCCATAGCCATAGGCGCCATCGCTGCGGTTGGTCTTGGAGTGGTTGCCTTAGTGAGGCATTTTAACAGGGCCAATAAGGAATTGGATGAATTTAAGCGCAGTCTCGACGATGTTTCAAAGAGCACCTTGGCTTCGTCCACCTCTGAGGCAAGGGCACAAGTCGAGCAAATCAAGAAACTCAGCGAAGTCGCACACGACGAGGCGAGGGCTAATAATGAAAGAGCGGCGGCGCTCGCTAAACTTCGCGAAGTAGTCCCCGGGTATCTCGGCGAACTCGACCATGAGGGAAGGGTTATTAAAGACAATACGAGCAAGATACAGGCATATACAGATGCAATCATCAAAGAAGCCGAGGCGAAGGGCCACGAACAACTTATCACCCAACTCACCGCACAGAAAGACCAACTCCTTCTTGATAAGAAATTACTCGAGGAGAAGCGTGACGAGGCAAAGAGGAGGACAACAACCTTTGTCGGGAACACGCCCGCCTATGCCGCATTCGTGCCCGGCGGCGCCATAGGGCCCGTCACGGGAGCATTAAAGAGCGAGGAGGACAAGCTGGATGCGGCGGTGGAGGAATACGAAAATAAAATAACGGAGGTGGATAAGAGGATTAAGACATCGCAGGATATTCTCCTTGAATCCATCTTCAACACCCCCGCCCCAACCTGGGGACCCAATACCAAACCCTCGAAGGAAATGACGCAGGCGGAGAAGGATGCCCGTAACTATATCGAGATTCTCCAGAAGGCCCGCGCTGCCTATGAAAGCCTATCTAAAGAGGAATTGATAGGTATCGGGAACGCGCAGAAGATTATCAGCAATCTATTCCCCGAAATCGAGGCGAAGAAGTTTAACTTCGACTTTGAAAAGGAAATAAGGAGGGCCGCCGGAGAACTCGCGCAGTTTGGCGAGGACTCAAAGAACTTCGGAGAAAATATCATCGCGGGACTCTCTAAAGACAAGGCAAAAGATATACTCGACCTTGTTAGGGCCTTTGCGAAACTGAAAGAAGCCCGAGATAAACTGGAGGGCCAAGACTTTGACGTTTCCGGCAAAAGTGCGATCGCGGATCTCAATAAGGCTATTGTTGACTACAACAATAAAGTCGCGGAGGTGGAGCGCAAGCGCCTCAAGAACATCAAACTCGTCGCTGAAACGCAGACCGACGACGAGCAGCAAATGGCAATCCTCCGCGAAACCCTCGGCGAGGAGGTATGGAATGAGTATGTAAAGAACGGAGAAAAGGCGTTTAACCTTCTCGCCGACAAGGAGAAGGAATCTCTCCGTAGGGCCGCGCAGCAGAGAATTGACAACATCGCAAAGACCTACTTCAAGGACCTCACAGACCAGCTCAATATGCAGGACTGGGGCGATAAAACATATCAGCAGGTTAAGGACATATTCGACAAACTCGGCCAAATACAGGTAAAAGGTATCGCTGAAATCCCCGAGGAGTTAACTGAGAAAATAAAGGAAGGAAAATTCTCGCTCGAGGACTTCTTCCAAACATATAATCGGCTTTTCGCCGATGCGAAAAAAAATGTCTCGGACGAACTCCTGAAAAAGACGGTAGATAGGGGGCAGAAATTGGTCTCCGTTGTCGGGCAAGTGGGCGACGCATTCAAGAGGTGGGGCGACTCGCTCGGGGAAGATGTCCTGTCAATCCTCGGGGAGGCCCTGTCTATGCTTGACGAGATAGGTAGGGACATGATGGATATAATGAAGGATACAAAGTCCCTACTCTCAAGCAGCGATTTGGTAGATGGGGTCGAATCCGCATCAAAGCAGGCTGTAAAATCTGCCGAAGAACTTAAGGATGCCCTAAACCTTCATGAATCCATTGACACGGAAGATTTAGAGAATCTTGCCGAGAGTCTTGATGGTGCTGCCGATGCCTCCAAAGAAATTTCCGAAAATATGTCGGAGGCGGAAGATGCGGCGGGCGATGCGGGCGATGCCCTTAACGGCCTAATCAACAGCGCCTCCGAAATAACGATGATCGTCAAGATAATCCTCATGGCGGTCAATTCAATCGTTAACGCCGTTCAATCGGGAGAGGAGACTGCACGAAGGGCCCGCGAAGCCGTATGGGAAGCCGTTAAGGCAGCGCGGGAGGCTAAGACAATCATGTCAGAAACCATTGTCGGCGATTCGTGGACTAAGAGGATAAGCGCGGAAGCAGAGAACTTCAAACAGGCGGCTGCGGAGTATATGGATATGCTGACCAGATATGAGTTGTACGCCCGCAACAACCCAATACATGAAGTCGCAAGAAATTGGAATAACGAGGAGTTCCTTGTAAATTACTACGATGAACTCAAGAAGTATTACGACGAGTATATAAAATGGTCACAGGCATTTTCGGATAGCGTTGAGCAGATATTCGGGGACTTGGCCTCAAGTATCGCCGACCAAATGGTAGATGCCTTCGTTAGGACTGGCGATGCCATGACCGACCTGAGCGACTCTTTCAATGACCTCAAGAAGGTAATCTACAAGACCTTCGCACAGGACATACTCGTCGATTGGTTCAAGAATAGTGGATACATCCAGCAACTTACCGAGCTCACGAGGCAATATGCGGTTGGGGACATCGGGGAGGTGGACTACGCGGCGCGGCTGAACGAGACCCTTGGTGAAATCCAAGATATTTTGACTTCGCGTGTTGATCTCATCAATCAGATTGGAGAAGCGCTCGGGCTCGCGAATGTCGAAGCCGAGAAGGCCGACTCCGCATCCCTCGGCAAGGGCATCCAGTCCATCACCGAGGACACAGCGAATCTCCTTGCCTCCTACATCAACGCGATGCGGGCTGACCTCTCCTACATCCGGCTGATGCAGGAAGGCGGCTGGCAGGATGTGAAGGCCATCCGCGAAGCCGTCTCTCTCGGGCAGGTGCCGAACTACAACGAGTACATGGCGCAGATCGCCGCCAATACCTTCGACACGGCGCAGGCGACAAACAACATCCTGCTTGAGTTGCGATCAGTCATCGGCTCGGGCGCCGCGCCTGGCGCCGGGGTGCGGGTCTATATCCAGTAACGTCAATATATGTCAATAATTTTGCAGAAAATTATACGGATTTTTGACAAATTTGTATCGCCATGAGTATCGTTATTCCATCAATACGGGGCTATAAGCCGTTCTTCATATCGACTGCCAATCCGCAGTGGGCCACTGACCACTACGAATACGCGGCATACCCCTCAGACGATGGGTTCAAGATGGTCGCTCAGTCCCAGCCTTTCCCCTTGGAATACAAGGTTAAGGAGCCGTACAAGAACGAGTGGCCGGACAAGGACGGAGACGAGGAGTTCGACCCGAGAACCAGCAACGAGACATACCACCTTGAGGCTTTCGAGATAACGGTCAAGTTCTTTGTGAAGGCCGTGGACGAGAGGCAGGCGGGCGACGAAGAGAACCCTTCCCCCGCGCATGAGATGACCGCCGCGATAAGGCTGTTCCTTAACGCATTATCCCAGCACAAGATTGCCATCTACGATTCGTGGCAGGGGCTCGGATTCAGCGACGTGCGCTTTGTCAGCGGCAGCGTGGAGAAGCGACGCATCAATGAGGTCCGCCTCGGCGAGGGCTATGCCTGGGCTATCGTCTCGGTCACTTTCAAGGTGAACGACCCGAGGGCG
>Ga0326513_10001165_pt1 | contig 21364 bp, 16 predicted proteins | sample 2_2465_0518_D_FD_203654 | JGI IMG/M metagenome (GOLD analysis project Ga0326513, IMG submission 203654) | Bovine rumen microbial communities from UC Davis, California, United States - 2_2465_0518 | ecosystem: Host-associated > Mammals > Digestive system > Stomach > Rumen | place: USA... | reverse complement strand
TTGCAGCCTGTTGAATAAGACTGCAAAGGTACAAATTCAAAACCGTTGACTCTCAAAATTGCTCGTAAAAGACTGTAATTCAATTATTTCAAAGACCGACTAGTCCACTTTAACGGGACAGTAGTGAAATGATTATTATTTTTACGGCCCTGTAGGTCGTAGACGTTTGATTTTCGTGGCTTTCCATTCGCGTCTTGTTTGATGCCGCTCTCCATCCCCGTAGCAAACGTCCACCGATTGGCCAAGCCAACGGGATGCTGTGTGAGACTGGGCGATTCAGGCCGACCGTCGTGCTGACAGGCATAGTCGTAGGTCTCCTGTACACTGACCAGTCTATCGCTATCCCAGTCGGCACCGACCCACTGCCCCTGCTCGTCGTGCTGGGCGATGGCGCAAGTCCAGTGGTAGACAAACTCATCGTAGGGGCGATCCTTGGAGGCCCACGACAGCTGGTCGGCAGCACAGACGGCGATGATGACACACCCCTCGCCCTGTAGTGGTACGACAAAGGCACCGGCATAGCACTGTCCCAAAAGAGTGCAGAGCGTGGCGGGATGACACTGTCCTATGATCATCGCCAGCTCTTCGGGCGAGAGTTGCTCGTTACCCCAAAGCCACAGGTGGGGAGTCCCCTGCGGCAGAGATTGTTCGGCATGGTCGGTGATGAAGACGAAAAGATGGTCGCTATCAGTCAGCCTTCCTGAGAGCCGACGGAACGTCTCACTTAGGTTCGCTCGTGTGGCCGCCAGCGTGAGGTCGGGCAGTCCGTCGCCGTCGAGGTCTGTGGGAGACGAGGCAAATCCTGTAGCTCCATCGCACAGCATATCGCTGTCAGGATTGTTGCCATCAGCCATCAATAGCGTAATGTGATCCTTGGGTAGGCGATACGCCTGTCTTAGCGTGCGATAGAGGAAGGCGCAGTCATTCCAGTAGCGCTCGTGGTTGAACATCTTGCTGCGCCCGCCACTGATAATGACAGCGTGGATATCGCCATCAGCGAAGAGAGCCGACGGCAGGCCCAACAGAAGGAGTAGATGTCGCATTTCTTTCACAATACAAAGATACAAAGAAAGGCAAGAAGACTGCATGGCCCTATCTACATTTTACAACAATTTAACATGGGTGGTTAAAGATTGTTGGGCCGTGCAGTCTTTCGGTGGAAATCAACATCTTAAGAGGAAGCAAACACCAACGAAACATGCAAGCAGAACATACCACCGACGTGGCCGTCCTCCTCATTTTCTCCACTCGGACAGCTTCGCTTAGCCGCACCTTTGAGGCTGTCAGCAAGTCGCGTCCCGCCCGCCTCCTCGTTCATTCCCTACTGTAAAGAGCTGCTTGACCGCTATGAAAACAACCTGCGAATCGGCATGATTGCGGGCTTCAACCCCGAAGGAAAGACGGCCTCGCCCTACGACTATCTGTTCACCACCATGTTACCCGTCGGTGGCTGGGCCACATGGCGCCGAGTAGTGGAGGATTGGGACGAAAACTACACCGTGGTGGACAATGAGTACGACATGCACCAGTTGGAAGCCTTGAGCCGAAGGAAATACGAATGGCGGGAAATGCCAGAGAAGTTGCGCCTCTACAGACAGTCGCGTCGGCCCGTCTGTGAGGCGGTGCTATGGTCGTTTCTGACTCTCCACTCTTGCCTGACGATAGTGCCTGCACGCAATATGATAGGGGGAAAGGGGGCGTGTCACGAACAAGCATTCCCTCTCCGTCATCCCAGGCTGGTCGTGGAGGATGGTGACTACAGGCGGCGGAGAAGAAGCATCGCGACCATCGTCAACGGCATCAGAAACATGGCTGTAAGGCAGATAAAGAGATGGAAGTTGCTCTGCCTCAGATAAAAAAAGAATGATTTCCTTTATTTTGCGCCCGACTTTTCGTATCTTTGCAAACTGAACTGGACAACAATTTGAAGCATGAGAAATATCGACTACGCATTGTTCCTCGTCGCCCTTGCAGCATGTCTGACTACTATAGCCTGCAGCGACGAGAAAAAGAACACACAGGGGGCAGCCCAATATAAGACGATGGTGGTGGGACGGAAGGACATGACGCTCACTCAACAGTATAGTGCCAGGTTGACGGGACGGCAGATCGTGGAGGTGCGCCCGCAGGTGTCGGGCAACCTGACACGTGTTTGCACAGGCGAGGGAAAGGCCGTGAGCCGAGGACAGACGTTGTTTATTATCGACCAGACTCCCTATCAGGCGGCGCTGGAGGTGGCGGTAGCCAACCGGCAGAGTGCCGAGGCCAGGCTGGCGACGGCCCGGATGAACTACGAGAACGAGGGGCAGCTGAGGGATGGCCACGTGGTGAGTGACATCAGCGTGGAGACCTACCGCCATGCGTTGCTGGAGGCTGAGGCGGCCCTTGCTCAGGCGAAGGCACAGGAGAAGAATGCCCGTTGGCAGCTGTCGTGTACGGAGGTGAAGAGTCCTGTGGACGGGGTGGCCTCGATGATACCCTGGCATGTGGGAGCTCTCGTAAGCAGCAACATCAGCGTGCCGTTGGTGACGGTGGCCGACGACCGTGAGGTGTATGCCTACTTCTCTGTTGCCGAGCGACTCGCCCTCGACCTGATGGTCCGCTATGGGTCGAGTGCAGACTTCATCAGTCAGGCACCGCCTGTCGGACTGCGGCTGGCCAGTGGTGTCGACTACGGCATGGAGGGTCGCATCGACGCGGTGAGTGGGACAGTGGATGGGACGACGGGGGCCGTGGCCATGCGGGCCGTCTTCCCCAATCCCAACCATCTGCTGCGTGACGGGGGCAGCGCGACGGTCGTGGTGCCCACAAAGCAAGCACAGTGCATCGTGATTCCGCAAGAGGCCACCTACGAGCTGCAGAACCGCTCGTTTGTCTACAAGGTGGTGAACGGCAGGACGAAGGCCACCCCCATCGTGCTGTTTCCGCAGAACAACGGTCGTGAGTATATAGTAGAGCAGGGCCTCAGCGTGGGCGACACCATCATTGCCGAGGGTGCGGGACTGCTGAAGGAAGGTGTGGAAGTGAAAACAAAGTAAGATGAACGTAAAGACATTCATTGACAGACCGATATTATCGGGAGTGATTAGCGTACTGATGGTGCTGGTAGGCCTCATCGGCCTGACGCGCCTGGCTTTGGAGCAGTTCCCAGAGATTGCGCCTCCCACAGTGAGGGTGATGGCCAGCTATACGGGCGCCAATGCCGAGACGGTGCAGAAAAGCGTGGTGGTGCCGCTGGAGGAGGCCATCAACGGCGTGGAGGGCATGATGTATATGACGTCGACGGCTTCAAACAACGGCACGGCCTCTATCGGCATCTTCTTCCGGCAGGGTACCGACCCCGACATGGCAATGGTGAACGTGCAGAACCGTGTGGCCACCGTGCAGGGACGACTGCCGGCTGACGTGGTGAAGGGGGGACTGACGGTGCGCAAGAGACAGACGTCGAACATCAAGCAGATGGCCGTCTATAGTCCAGACAGCACCTTCGACCGCTCGTTCCTTGCCAACTATACGAAGATTAACATAGAACCGCGACTGAGCCGCATCGCAGGCGTGGGCGAGGTGAACGTGATGGGGGCCGACTATGCCATGCGCATCTGGCTGGACCCGCTGAAGATGGCTCGCTATGGGCTGACGCCCTCTGACATCGCCAAGGTCCTTGACGAACAGAATGTGGAGGTGGCCACGGGAACGCTGGGTGCCGAGAGTCAGAACACCTTTCAGTATGTGCTGAAATACAGGGGACGTTATGAGGAGGAGCAGGGCTACGAACAGATGGTGGTGCGGGCACTGCCAGACGGCAACGTGCTGCGCATTGGCGACATCGCCCGAGTGGAGCTTGGGTCGCAGAACTATAATATCATCGGCGAGACGAATGGCCGGCCGGGGGTGAACATCAGCATCAACCAGGTGGCTGGATCGAATGCCAATGAGATCATCAAACAGATAGACCGCGAGGTGGAGGAGATAAGACGGACACTGCCTCCGGGCATCGTCATCGAGGACTTGGAATCGAAGAAGGACTTCCTCGATGCCTCCATAGCCAGCGTACTGGAAACGCTGGTGGAGGCTCTGCTGCTGGTAGTCCTCGTGGTTTTTGCCTTCCTGCGCAGTTGGAAGGCGACGATCATCCCCGCCGTGGCCATCGTGGTGTCGCTGGTTGCGACGCTGGCGGTCATCTACGCCATCGGCTTCTCACTCAACATGCTGACGCTCTTTGCGCTGGTGCTCGTCATCGGTACGGTAGTCGACGATGCCATCGTGGTGGTGGAGGCGGTACAGGCACGGATGGAAGGGGGCGCGGAAGGGAAGGCGGCGGTGGTGGCGGCCATGCACGACATCACCTCGGCGCTGATCTCCACGACGCTGGTCTTCATGGCTGTCTTCGTGCCGGTATGTTTCATCAGCGGCGTCACGGGGAAGTTCTACACGCAGTTCGGACTGACCATGGCCATTGCCGTGGGCATCTCGCTATTCAATGCGCTGACGCTTTCGCCTGCCTTGTGCGGAGTCATGATGGTGAGGAAGGTGGATGGTGGATGGTGGAGAGTGGATAGTGGAGAGAGGAAGGTGGATAGTGGAAGGTGGATAGTGGATGGTGGAAAGAGGATAGTGGATGGTGGAAGGAAGGGTGTCGCTGCCTACAAGCGGGCGGTGGCGGCGGTGATGGCCCGAAGATGGCTGGCGCCTGTCCTTGTGGCCGTGGCCATCGCAGGCCTGGGATGGATGATGCAAACCACGAAGACGGGTCTGGTGCCCAACGAGGACATGGGCACGGTCTTTATCAACGTGCAGGCGGCGCCGGGCAGTAGCCTACAGCAGACATACCACATACTCAAGGAGGTCGAGGAGCGCATCAAGGGGATGAGACAACTGCGCATCTATTCGCTCATTGCCGGCAACAGCAACAACTTTGAGCAGTCGGCGTCCAACGGCAACTTCACGCTGAAACTGAAAAGATGGGATGAGCGAGAGGAGGAGGGCGATGACGTGCAGAGCGTGGTGGAGGAGATCTACCGGCGAACTGCCGACATCGCCAATGCAAAGATTCAGGTGAACACGCAAAACATGCTGCCGGGATTCGGACGCATCAACGGATTCGAACTACACGTGCAGGACAAGCACGGAGGGACCATGGAGGAGCTGATGGCACAAACCAACCGACTGATAGGCGCGCTCAACGAGAGACCAGAGATAGGACGGGCCTTCACCAACTTCTCCCTGAGATACCCGCAGTATCGCATCGACGTGGATGCCGCCCTCTGCAAGCGGCACGGCGTGTCGCCCAGCGACGTGCTCACGACGCTGGGGGGCTATGTGGGGGGTACGTATGTCTCCAACTTCGTGCGCTTCACCAAGCTCTACCGCGTCATGGTTCAGGCCTCGCCGGAGTACCGCCTCGACACGGAGGCGCTTCACAATATCTACGTGCGGAGCAGCAGGGGCGACATGTCGCCCGTCGGCCAGTATGTCACGCTGACGCGCATCTACGGCAGCGAGACGCTCTCGCGATTCAACCTCTTCCCCTCGGTCAGCGTGGGGGGCACCGCTGCCGAGGGCTACAGCAGCGGACAGGCTATCGCAGCCATCAGGCAGACGGCGGCGGAGGTGCTGCCAGAGGGATACGGCTATGAGTTTGGGGGCATGACCCGTGAGGAGGCTTCGGCCCAGCATACCTCGACCATGGTCTTCGCCATCTGCATCGTCTTCATCTACCTCATCCTCTGCGCCCTCTACGAGAGCCTGCTCATCCCCTTGGCGGTCATCCTGAGCGTGCCCTTCGGTCTGGCGGGCTCGTTTATCTTCGCCCAGCTATGGGGGCTGGAGAACAATATCTATATGCAGACGGGACTGATCATGCTCATTGGACTGCTCTCTAAGACGGCCATCCTGCTCACGGAGTATGCCAGTACACGACGCCGGCAGGGCATGGGTATCGTGGCTGCGGCCCTCGATGCCGCCGCCGTGCGCCTGCGACCCATCCTCATGACGTCGCTGACCATGGTCTTCGGCCTGCTGCCCTTGGCGCTGGCCACGGGGGTGGGGGCCAACGGCAATCGCTCTCTCGGCGTGGGTGTCATCGGCGGCATGGTCATCGGCACCGTGGCCCTGCTCTTCATCGTGCCTACCTTGTTTGTCATCTTCCAGACTTTGGAGGAGAAGGTCGCTGGGGCAGTCAACAAAAAAACACCCGCATGAACGATCAATCGCTGAAGCGACAACTGAGGGTACTCACCATACCGGTGCTGATAGAGATGGCGCTGGTGATGCTGCTCGGCGCTGTGGACACGGTGATGCTGAGCCGCTACAGCGACAACAGCGTGGCGGCGGTGGGGCTCGACAACCAGCTCATCTCCCTCGTCTTCCTCGTCTATCAGTTCTTCTCGATGGGCGCGGCCATCCTCTGTGCACAGTATATCGGGGCTGGCCTGCGCAGGCAACTTGTGCAGGTGGTGGGCATGGCGCTGGTGGTCAACATGCTGCTCGGCTTCGTGGTCAGCGCCCTGCTCTACTGCTACGCCAAGGAGCTGCTGCAACTGATGGGACTGCGGGCGGAGCTGATGGGCGACGGGCTCGTGTACCTGCGACTGACGGGGGCGCTGTCGTTCTTTCAGGCGCTCTCGCTGACGTTCTCTGTCTCGCTGCGCAGTGCCGACAAGGTGGTCTACCCGATGATGGTGACGGGCATCGTAAACGTGCTGAACATCATCGGCAACTATGCCCTCATCTTCGGCCACTGGGGATGCCCGCAAATGGGCGTCGAGGGGGCGGCCATCGCCACCGCTGCCAGCCGAGCCGTGGCCATGGTGCTGCTGGCCGGCATCCACTGCCGGGTACACATCCCACGCTTTCCGCTGCACTACTTCCGTCCTATCCCGTGGAAGGAGCTGCGCAACCTGCTGAAGATAGGCATCCCCGCCATGAGCGAGAATATCAGCTACTGCCTGTCGCAGGTGGTCATCACTTTCTTCATCAATCAGATCAGCAACGAGGCGCTGGCCACACGGGCCTACTGCCACAACATGATCATGTTTGTGTATCTCTTCTGCATCAGCATCACGCAGGGGGGAGACATCCTCGTGGGCCATCTCGTGGGACAGCGGCGACATCAGGCGGCCTACGTCCTGGGCAACTACTTCTTCCGCTGGTCGATGATCATCACGCTGACAGGGTCGGCGCTGCTGGCCCTCGCCGGACGTAGCATCTTAGGGACCTTCACCGATAACCGCGAAATCATCGAGATGGGGGTGTGGGTGCTCGTGGTCGACTGGGTGCTGGAGATAGGACGCACGTCTAACATCTTTGCAGGTAGCACGCTTCGGGCCACGGGCGATACGGTCTATCCCTTCGTCGTGGGGGTCATCTTCCAGTGGAGCATCGCCGTGGGACTGAGCTATGTCATCGGCATCCCCCTGGGCTACGGCCTTGTTGGCATGTGGGTGGGCTTCGCGCTCGACGAGAATGTGCGTGGTGTCATCCTCCTGCGACGCTGGCGCTCAGGTAAGTGGCGGACAAAGGGGTTTGTGGAGGGTGGATAGTGGATGGTGGATAGTGGATGGTGGAGAGTGGATAGTGGATGGTGGATGGTGGAGAGTGGAGAGTAAAAAAAATTTTGGGCTATCCTCTGTGGGAGGGTAGCCCAAAATCGTTTAGTTGCGAAACACCAGGCCGTCGCCAAACTCGTCGATGACGATGGGTTGCTGGCGCGACACTTGGTCGGAGAGTAGCTTGCGGCTGAGGTCGTTGAGCACGTAGTGTTGGATGGCTCGCTTCACCGGACGGGCTCCCATGTCGGGGTCGTAGCCCTCGCGGGCCAGCCAGGCCACGGCGTGGTCGGTGAACTCCAGGTGGAAGCCTTGGGGCTGCAACAGCTGCTGTACGCGGCCCAGTTGCAGACGGACAACCTGGGCGATCTCTTCCTGCGACAGGGAGTGGAAGGTGATGATCTCGTCGATACGGTTGAGAAACTCTGGGCGCATGGTCATGCGCAACTGCTCACGGGTGGCGTTGGAGGTCATGATGATAATCGTGTTCTTGAAGTCGGCCGTACGCCCCTTGTTGTCGGTGAGACGGCCATCGTCGAGCACCTGCAGCAGGATGTTGAAGACGTCGGGATGAGCCTTTTCTATCTCGTCGAAGAGCACCACGGAGTAGGGCTTGCGGCGCACGGCCTCGGTGAGCTGGCCTCCCTCGTCGTAGCCGACGTAGCCCGGAGGGGCACCGATGAGCCGGCTCACGGTGTGCTTCTCCTGATACTCGGACATGTCGATACGGGTCAGCATGGTCTCGTCGCTAAACAGGTATTCGGCCAGCGCCTTGGCGAGCTCGGTCTTGCCCACACCGGTCGTTCCCATGAAGATGAAGGAGGCAATGGGGCGCTTGGGGTCTTGCAGTCCGGCTCGACTGCGGCGCACGGCATCGCTGACGGCCTGAATGGCCTCGTCCTGACCAATGACGCGCTTGTGCAGCTCTGCCTCCAGATGGAGCAGCTTTTCGCGTTCGCTCTGCATCATACGGCTCACGGGAATGCCAGTCCAGCGGCTGACCACCTCGGCGATGTCGTCGGCGGTGACGGTGCCCTCCAGACCACCTCCCGACGGGGAGACGCGCAACTGCTGTTCGATGTGGCCCAACTTGGCCTCCTCCTCTTTCAGCAGGCCATAGCGTATCTCGGCCACCCGGGCATAGTCGCCTTCACGCTCGGCTCGCTCGGCCTCGAAGCGCAGGCTCTCCATACGCTCCTTGCACTGCTGGTAGGCATCGGAGAGTCCTTTCCTGCTCTCCCATTGGGCACGCATCTGGGTCTCCTGCTCCTTCAGTTCGGCAATCTGCTTGTCCATGATCTCCAGTTTTGAGGGGGTAAGGGAGGCCTGAGCCGTGTCCACTTCCCTCTTGATGCTCTCACGCTCTATCTCCAATTGTGCCCTCTTCCTGATAATCTCGTCGAGCTCCTCGGGCACGGAGTCGCGCTCCATGCGCAGCTTGGCGGCGGCCTCGTCCATCAGGTCGATGGCCTTGTCGGGCAGGAAACGCTCGGTGATGTATCGCTCGGAGAGTTGCACGGCAGCGATGCAGGCATCGTCCTGGATGCGCACCTTGTGGTGGTTCTCATAGCGCTCCTTCAGGCCTCGAAGGATGGAGATGGCACTCAGTTCGTCAGGCTCATCGACCATGACGGTCTGGAAGCGTCGCTCCAGGGCCTTGTCCTTCTCGAAGTACTTCTGGTACTCGTTGAGCGTGGTGGCACCGATGGCACGCAGTTCGCCTCGGGCCAGGGCAGGCTTCAGGATGTTGGCGGCATCCATGGCACCTTCGCCGCCGCCAGCCCCCACGAGGGTGTGGATCTCGTCGATGAAGAGGATGATGCGGCCATCGGCCTGCGTCACCTCATTGATGACGCTCTTGAGACGCTCCTCGAACTCGCCTTTGTACTTGGCGCCTGCCACCAGCGCACCCATGTCGAGTGAATAGACCTGCTTGTCCTTGAGGTTCTCGGGCACATCGCCACGGACGATACGTCCGGCAAGACCCTCGACAATGGCGGTCTTACCCGTACCGGGCTCGCCTATCAGGATAGGATTGTTTTTCGTGCGTCGGCTCAGTATCTGAAGCAGACGGCGAATCTCGTCGTCACGGCCAATCACGGGGTCGAGCTTGCCTTGGCGAGCCAGGTCCACGAGGTTCTTGGCATACTTCTCCAGCGACTGGTAGTTGTCATCGGCGCTCTGGCTCTGGACACGCTGTCCCTGACGCAACTGCAAGATGGCTTGCCGCAGGTCGCGCTCGGTCATGCCCGCATCTTTCAGGATGCGGCTGGCCGTACTGTTGACCACCAGCAGGGCCAAGAGAATAGGCTCGACGCTGACAAACTCATCGCCCATCTGCTGTGACAGTTCCTGTGCCTTCATCAGCACCTTATTGGCATCGCCCGAGAGATAAGGCTGGCCACCCTCGACGCGAGGCAGGTGCTTCAGTTCCTGCTCACAGAGCAGTTCCATCTGCTGTGCATTGACGCCCTGCTTCTGCATCAGGAAGCCCACCACGTCGTGAGCCTTCTCGAGTATGCCTTTCAATATGTGAACAGGCTCAATGGATTGCTGCCCGTTCTGTTGCGCCACGTTGACCGCCTGTTGCACGGCCTCCTGCGCCTTGATTGTAAACTTGTCTAATGTCATGATTGTTTCCTCCTAAGTTTTATGTTGTTTTGTATTTATTATTCTTTCCACTAAAATCTTCCCCCTCGGGGGATTAGAGGGGGGCCTACTTCCCACAGGGGGGGATAAGAGGGGGGCTTCCTCTACTTCCTCCCCATCAAACTTCGTGCCCTATGCCTGTAGCTGTCAATTCGTCACGGTAAACAGACAAAACGGCAGGCGAGACGCGAAAAGGATAATATTTGAGGGAGTCCTTTTTGTGGTTTCACGAAAAAGTGATAACTTTGCGGCACTAATCGGAATAAGAAGATGAAGATATTTGGCATAGGAATGAATTACATCGAGCACAATAAAGAGCTGGATGGAGCGTTATATAAACCAGAGGAGCCAGTGATATTCACTAAGGCCGACTCTGCACTGCTCAAGGATCACAAGCCGTTTTTCATTCCCGACTGGTCGTCGAGGGTGGACTATGAAGCGGAACTGGTGGTTCGTATTTGTCGTTTGGGCAAGGGTATTCCCACCCGCTTTGCCCATCGCTATTACGACGCCGTGACCGTGGGCATCGACTTTACGGCTCGCGACCTGCAGCAGAAGGCCCGCAAGGCTGGACTTCCCTGGACTATCTGCAAGGGCTTCGATGGCAGTGCCATCATCGGCGACTGGGTGGAGTTGGACGGAGCGTCGGGATTGGCAGGCATGAACTTCCATCTGGATCGCAACGGAGTGACGGTGCAGCGTGGCAATAGCAACGACATGCTCTACACGGTCGATGAGTTGATCAGCTACATCTCGCAGTTCTTCACCCTGAAGACTGGCGACTTGCTCTTCACAGGCACCCCGCCAGGCGTAGGGCCGGTGAGCATTGACGACCATCTGGAGGGCTGGCTCGAGGACCGGAAGGTGCTGGACTTTTATTGTAAATAAGAGGTAAGTAGTGAGAAACAATATAAAACATATCTTGCTGATGCTGTTGTGGCTGCTGGGTGGGCTGACGAAGGTCAGTGCCCAGGAGTTCTTCAACCTGACTGCCGACGAGGTGCGCATTGACTCGATGCTGCCTCGCTTTACTCATTCCATAGCGTTAGGCACACAGTATGCTGCCGACTACGACGTCAGTATTGTGTATCCTGAGTTCATCGATATGACGGCTACCGATGTGGCCCGCTATCATCGGATACGACGGGACACGCTACCCGACATGCCCGAAATAGACCACTACGTCGGCATCTCACGCAAGCAAGGTACCCTCTACCTCTCGTTCATTCCTATTGTCTTTCGCAATGGCCATTTCCAGAAGTTGGTCAGTTTCAAGCTCCATATCACTCCCAAGGCTGAGGCACGGTCTTTGAGCAGGGGGATGCAGCATGCCCCACAGGCCGACTCCACACGCTATGCCAGTCATTCGGTACTGGCTATGGGTCAGTGGGCCAAGATAAGAGTGGCCGAGACGGGTATTCACCAGCTGACAGAGGCCGTCGTCCGACGTGCTGGGTTCAGCAACTTGGACAAGGTGAAGATTTATGGATATGGGGGAGCCATGCAGCCAGAGAAGTTGACGGCTGACTATATCCGCGAAACGGATGACCTGAAAGAGCTTCCTTCGTGCAAGGTAGGTGGCCGACGATTGTTCTGGGGCGTGGGGCCCGTCAGTTGGAGTTCCAACACAGCCCTTACGCGCATACGCAATCCTTATTCTGACTATGGCTACTACTTCATCACCGAGAGCAACGAGGAGCCGCTGATGGTTGACAGCACAGAATTTATGAAGTTGGGCTATCCATCGGCCAACGACTACCATGCCATCCGTGAGGTTGACGATTTCGCTTGGTTCCACGGTGGCCGCAACCTCTATGAGAACGCCCCGTTTGGTCTCTTTTCTGCCAAGAGCTATTCCCTTCCTGCCTATGGTAATGAGGGTACACTCTATATGATCTTGACCTACGACGCCCCCTTCGAAGCTCGCATCGAGGTGAATGGTGACTCTGTGGCAACGATGACTTCCAACAACATCCTATCGGAATACACCAAGGCGTTGTCCATCACGAGGACTATTCAGTTGAACGACCTCAAGGCGACCAACGACGTCAGCATCAAATTGATGTGGGGCGGCAATGTGCGTCTGGACTACATGACGCTCTGCAGCAAGGAGCCGAAAGCAGCTCCCGACCTTGTGGGCGACGCATTTCCGGTGGCCGAATATGTTTACAACATCACCAACCAGGATCACCATGACGATGAGGCTGCCGACATGGTGATCGTCATTCCTACCTCACAGAAGCTATTGGCACAAGCCGAACGACTGAAGACGCTGCATGAACAGCGCGACAGCATGCGGGTGCGCATCGTTCCTGCCGACGAACTCTATAACGAATATTCAAGCGGAACACCCGATGCCAATGCCTACCGACGCTACCTGAAGATGCTATACGACCGAGCAGAAAGTGAGGAAGACATGCCCCGCTACCTGTTGCTCTTTGGCGACGCTGCATGGGATAACCGCATGCTCACGTCGGACTGGCGCAGCTACTCGCCCGATGATTTCCTGCTCTGCTACGAGAGCGAAAGTTCGTTAGTCGAGACCCAGTGCTACGTGACCGACGACTACTTCTGTATGCTGGACGATGATGAGGGGGATGACCTGAAGGCCAAGGACAGGGCCGACGTGGCTGTGGGTCGCCTGACCAGTCGCACGGCCGATGAAGCCAAGGTGCTGGTGGACAAGATCTACAGTTATTCGTCCAACGAGTATGCCGGCCCGTGGCAGAACACTATCTGTTTCATGGCCGACGACGGCAATGGAGCAGACCAGAACAACCACATGCGCGATGCCGAGAAGATACTGAAGGAGGTGACTCGTGACCATCCAAGCTTCCTCATCAAGAAAATCTACTGGGATGCCTATGTGCGCCAGACTTCGGCCACGGGCAACACCTATCCTGACGTGACCAAACTGATCAAGCAACAGATGCAGTCAGGGGCACTCATCATGAACTATCAAGGCCACGGTGCCGCTTATCAGCTATCCCACGAAAGGGTGGTCGTACGCACCGACTTCGAGGCTCCCACCTCCTTGCGCCTGCCTTTGTGGATTACAGCCTCGTGCGACATCATGCCTTTCGACGGGCAGGAGGAGAATATCGGTGAGTCGGCCATGCAGAACAAAAACGGCGGTGCCATCGCTTTCTTCGGTACCACACGAACGGTGTACCAGGAGCAGAATATGCGTATGAACCGAGCCATGATGCGCCATGTGCTTGGCTCGACCAACGGAAGGCGCAACTCCATAGGAGAAGCCGTGCGACTGGCCAAGAACGGACTGATTACTGCTAAGACCGAGGACGAGAGAGACCTCTCCATCAACAAGCTCTGCTACACGCTGCTGGGCGATCCTGCCTTGGTGCTGGCCATGCCTGAGCACACGATTGTGATAGACAGCATCAACGGAAAGGCTGTAGGGGAAGAGATGGTGCAGGTGCCAGCGGGCTCTCATGCCACCGTATCGGGCCATGTAGAGGGTATCAGCCAGTTCGACGGGACGGTGACCATCACGGTACGCGACGTGGAAGAGACGGTCGTATGCAAGCTGAACTATGTGGAGGCCGTTGACACGCCCTTCGTGTTTAAGGATCGTCCCAACACGCTATATCAGGGTTCTGGCTACGTCAAGGACGGACGCTTCTCCAATACTTTCGCCATTTCAAAGGACATCAGTTTTTCCAAGAATTCAGGACAGGTACTGGCCTATGCCGTGAACAATGACAAGACGGTTGCAGCCCACGGCCATAGTGAGGGATTCGTGATGGTGGGACAGGAGGACGAGGCCAACGACGGTATCGGCCCGAACATCTATTGCTACCTGAATAGTGAGGCTTTCACCAATGGCGGGACGGTCAACGCTACTCCTTATTTCTATGCAGAAATATCCGACAAGGACGGCATCAACGCCTCGGGCAGCGGCATAGGGCACGACCTGGAACTGATTGTAGATGGTGACATGGCACGTACCTATCACTTGAATGACTATTTTGTTTATGACTTCGGCGACTATCGCAGTGGCAGCGTGGGCTATAGTTTGCCCCAACTTGAGGATGGTGCCCACAAACTGCTGTTCCGTGCCTGGGATGTGCTTAACAACTCGTCGGTGGCCGAACTAAGTTTTGTCGTCGATGCCAAGCAACGACCTTCCATTTCGAGCGTCATTTGCAAGAAGAATCCTGCCGTTACGTCTACCTCGTTCGTCATCAATCACGACCGTGCAGGTAGTCAAATGAATGTCGTTCTCGAGATCTTCGACCCATCGGGACGCAAGCTGTGGCAGCATGCTGGTAATGGCCTGCCCACAGACCAGAGCTACGTCGTAGACTGGGACTTGACGACCAGCAGTGGCAACAAGTTGCAGACAGGTGTCTACCTGTATCGAGTGCTCGTCTCCTGCGATGGCAGTTCCGAGGCATCGAAAGCCCATAAAATCATTATTTTGAAGAAATAGCTATGTCAAGACTCTACCTCCTGTTATTGCTCGGTTGCTTGTGGATGTTCTCTCCGTTGGCTGCTCAGGACACCCCAGCTTCTGAACGCTATGCCAGTCACTCGGTCTTGGCTGAAGGCCGATGGGTGAAAATCCGTATTTCCGAGAATGGTGTTTATCAGCTCACCGACTCGCTTGTGCGTCAGGCAGGCTTTGCCGATGCTGAACATGTACGTGTATGGGGCTATGGAGGTGCTTTGCAGCCCGATGTGTTTCCTAAGGACTATCTGAAGGATAACGATGATTTGAAGGAGGTGCCCACTTATTATACCCAAGGTCGCAGGTTGTTCTACGGAGTGGGACCTGTCACCTGGACTTCGGCAAATAACGGCATCCGCTTGCGTAATTTCTATTCCAGCTATGGCTATTATTTCCTTACCGACGCGAAAGAGGGAGAAGAGTCCGAACCACTGGACAGTACCGCATTTGCCAATACGTTCTATCCCATGCCCGACCATTACCATTCCATTCATGAGGTAGAGGATTTCGCCTGGTATCATGGTGGACGCCAGCTCTTTGAGCGCCAGTTGTTTGGCGTCGATGTGTCACATACCTACGAGCTCCCTGCCTATTCCGACAAGGGGTCGGTGACGGTGAGCATGTCCTTCAAGCGGTATTTCGTTGCCGAAGTCTATGTCAACGACTCGCTGACAGGAATCATCTCCCCGGGGCCAGAGGTAGCCAGTTCCGTCTCGGGTAACCTGACGGATAGCTATGCCTATGCAGGACAATATCGTTGGCAATTGATCGTCAACAACCTGAAGCCTGTCAATAAGATAGAGATTAAGCAACTGAAGGGTTCCAACCTTCGACTGGATTATCTCGTCATCAATTCCAATTTGCCACGCCCCATGTGGAATCTCTCAGACAATACGCTCCCAGAACCGCAAGTGGTAGGTCTGGTGGCGCCACAAGACCGCCACGCCGATCCGCAGGCCGACTTAGTCATTGTCATTCCTGCCAGCCGGAAAATGCAGGAACAGGCTGAACGTCTGAAGAAACTACATGAGGATGCTGACAGTCTGAGGGTGAATTTGGTGACAGCCGACGAACTGTACAACGAGTTCAGCAGCGGCACGCCCGATGGCAATGCCTATCGCCGCTATCTGAAGATGCTCTACGACAGGGCCGAACAGCCTTCCGACCGACCGCGTTTTCTGTTGCTCTTTGGGGATGGTGCATTCGACAACCGCATGTTGCTAAGCGACTGGAGCGCCACTTCGCCTGACGACTACCTGCTTTGCTATGAGAGCGAGAATTCTTTCAGTGAGACGAAATGCTATGTCACAGACGATTACTTCGGCCTGCTTGATGATGGCGACGGAGGCAGCATTCTGAAAGGCAATCTCATCGATGTTGCCGTAGGCCGGTTCCCTGTAACGACGGCAGATGATGCCAAGGTCATGGTGGACAAGATTGTAGCCTACTATGAGAATGCTGATGCCGGCCCTTGGCAGAACCTGCTTTGCTTCATGGGCGACGATGGCAACCAGAACATGCACATGAACGATGCCGAAGTGGTCATCCAAGAGGTGGAGAAAAACTATACGGGTTTCCAGATTCAGAAAATCTACTGGGATGTCTATAGGCGGAGTACGACGATTACAGGTGACCGCTATCCCGACGTCGAACGGCTTGTCAAGCAGAACATGCAAGACGGCGCATTGGTTATGAACTATACCGGACACGGTGGTGCCCGTTCGCTGTCGCATGAGTATGTGATTTCTCTCACTGACTTCCAGACCATCCCTTCCACACGACTACCGCTTTGGGTCACCGCCTCATGCGACATCATGCCTTACGACGGACGTGAGAAGACACTTGGTGAGGTGGCCGTACTTGCTCCCAATGGCGGTGCCATTGCTTTCTATGGCACCGCACGCACGGTTTATGCCTATTACAATCAGTATATGAACAAGCGGTTCATGCGGCAATTGTTAGGTTCGACGAATGGTAGGCGCAACTCCATTGGCGAAGCCGCACGACTGGCTAAGAACGAATTGAACAGTAGTGGCGACGATGTGACGGAGAACAAATACCAGTATGTGCTTTTGGGTGATCCGGCATTGGTGCTTGCCGCCCCCACCTTGCAGGTCAGCATTGACAGCATAGGCGGGCAACCTGCCAATGGTGATACTCTCAAGTTGGCGGCTGGTTCTCGTGTGATGGTGACAGGGCATATCGTAGGCGATGAACATTTCAACGGAACCATGTCGGCTATTGTCTATGATGCCGAACAGACCATCACCGGGCGGCGCAATAATCGCGGGGATGCTGATACAGCCATTGTCTTCAAGGACTATCCAACCATTATCTATACAGGCAATCATCGGGTCAACGACGGAAAGTTTAGGTTCACTTTCACCGTTTCCCGCAATATCAGCTATGCCGATGCACCAGCGAAGATACTGATATATGCCGTTAATGACGAGCATCGTGTCTCTGCTCATGGCGAGAACCGTAATTTCTATCTGGTCAGCGGCGAGAATATTGACGTGGACGAAGAAGGCCCCCTGATGTTATGCTATCTCAATAACGCCGACTTCAAGGACGGCGACGAGGTGGAACAGTGCTCCATGTTTGTGGCAGAGCTCTATGACGAGGATGGCATCAACTCTTCAGGCAGTGGCATTGGTCACGACCTGGAGCTGGTCATCGACAATAAGATTGCCTATACCTATTATTTGAATAATTACTTTGAGTGCTTCGACGGAGATAATCGTCAAGGCACCGTACGCTTCCAGTTACCCACCCTCAGTAATGGCACTCATCGACTGCGCTTCCGTGCATGGGACATACAGAACAATTCGTCGAAAGTGACCTTCTCTTTCTCCATCAACGACCCCATGGGCATTGACACGATAGAGACCGATGATGCAGAAGACGGACAGGAGGAAGTCTTCGATATGACAGGACGCAAGATAAACAGTACCAGTTCGGCCAATGGACGTCTCTACATCTACCGCATGCCCGATGGCAGTGTCAAGAAAATGGTAAGGACAAGACAATAAATTCCATACGCCCAGCGTTTATTATAGTACGATGAATAAGACTATCAAGATATCATTTGCGGCAATGCTGTCGCTATTTGGACTCTCAGCATCCGCCCAGGACGACAAGAACACGATGTTCAATCCCGTGGAACATGCCGTCATCTCGCAGACCATTGCGCCCGATGCCCGCTCTGCTGGTATGGGTGACGTGGGTGCTGCTACCGACCCTGACGTCAACTCACAGTACTGGAACCTCGCCAAATATCCTTTCTGCATCAGTCGTGCTGGTGTAGCACTCAACTATACGCCTTGGCTGCGTCAGTTGGTCAACGATATTGACTTGGCCTACGTGAGTGGTTATTATCGCATTGGCGACTATTCGGCTCTTTCCGGGTCTTTACGTTACTTCTCCATCGGTGAAGTCTTTCTCAGTGATGAAAGTGACATCACCGTGAAGCCCTATGAGATGGCGCTTGACGTGGCCTATTCACGCATGCTTAGCGAGACTTTCTCATTGGGTGTCGGTTTGCGTTGGATTTACAGCGACTTGCGCTACGACTATAGTGAGGATTCCAAGCCCGCATCGGCCTTTGCTGCCGATGTGGCCATGTACTATAATAACTACGTGCAGTTAGGCAGTCGTGAGTGCCAGTTAGGCTTAGGTCTCGTTGCCAGCAATATCGGTAGCAAGATTTCCTACTATGGCGACGAAGAGAGCCAGTTCATTCCTGCCAACCTGCGACTGGGTGCATCGCTCATGGTCCCTATCGATGAGTGGAACCGCTTTTCGTTCTCTGCCGATGCCAACAAACTGATGGTGCCCACGGTGCCGAAGCAGGAGGTCGACGAGTCCAACAGCGACTATCAGGACCGTGTTCGTCGTGAGTATAGTGACATAAGTAGTATCAGTGGTATCTTCAAGAGTTTCAACGATGCCCCTGGCGGCTTCAAGGAAGAATTGGAGGAGATACAGTGGAGTGTAGGTGCTGAGTATGTCTATCACGATCAGTTTTCCATCCGTGCAGGTTATCACCACGAATCGGAATCGAAGGGCAACCGCAAGTATTTCACTGTGGGTGGTGGCTTCCGCATGAATGTGTTTTCGCTTGATGTAGGCTATGTCATTGCCACGGGCCAGAGCAATCCGCTCGACAAGACGCTACGCTTCACCCTGGCCTTCGATATGGACGGTATCAAGGACTTGTTTAAGTAATGAAGAGCTATGATAAGAGTAGGATTTGGTTTCGACGTTCATCAGTTAGTAGAGGGGCGTGACCTCTGGATGGGCGGCATTAAGATAGAACATTCAAAGGGACTGTTAGGCCATAGCGACGCCGACGTGCTGATTCATGCCATCTGCGACGCATTGCTGGGAGCCGCCAATATGCGTGATATTGGCTTTCACTTCCCTGATACCGCTGCAGAGACCGATGGCATAGACAGCAAGATTCTCCTGAAAAAGACCATAGCGCTGATTGCCACAAAGGGCTATCGTTTGGGTAATATCGACGCCACCATCTGCGCCGAGCGACCCAAGATGAATCCCCACATACCCCACATGCAGCAGTGTCTGGCTGAAGTGATGGGCTGCGACCCAGACCAAGTTTCCATCAAGGCCACGACCACTGAGCGTCTCGGCTTCACCGGACGCGAAGAAGGAATCTCGGCCTATGCTACCGTGCTCATTGAGAAATGAACAGATTGCGACGACTCTGGGTGTGGATCAGGCGCATTGGACACTGCCGCGGTTTCGGCATACAGTCACCTACAGACTATTACTTTGTGCGTCACGTCATCAATGAACACTGGCCTTACTATGCTTATCAGGAACTATCCGATGGCGATGCGCTCAGGCACAAGTTGGGAATGCTGTATTTCCGTCTTGCCAATTGGCGACAACCTTCCATTATCCTTGATGCAGTGGGAGCCGCAAAATATCTGCAAGCAGGGTGTAAGACTGCACAGATAGCCAACAGCGTGGAGCGAGTCGAATTAGCCTGCGTTCCCATAGCCAGCGATTTCCACCAATTATTCGAGCATTGCGATGATGAGTCTGTTGTCATTTTTCAGGACATTTGGCGACAAATGCCATTATGGCATTGCATTGAACACGACGAACGCGTATCCATCAGCTACGACCTTTACTATTGCGGTATCGTTTTCTTCGACAGCAAACGCGCAAAACAATCATACGTGGTAAATTTTTAACCTTATTATATATATTATGAAAATAACGAAAGTCTATACCCGTCGCGGTGATAGCGGCATGACCGACTTGGTAGGCGGCGTACGCATCAAGAAAAGTGAGCCGCGCCTCGAAGCCTACGGAACCATTGACGAGTTGAGTGCCCATCTGGGACTGCTTGTATCTATGTTACCTGTTGACTACTCAGAACGCCAGTTGTTGCTCAGGGTACAGAATAATCTATTCAACGTGGGTACACATCTGGCTACCGACCAAAGCCAGACGCCGCTCTATGCCTCTGCCCATCTGCCCAAAGGCGAAACCGAGTTGTTAGAGGAACGTATCGATCAGATTAACGGAGAACTGCCCGAACCGCAAGGTTTCATCTTGCCAGGAGGTGTGCCTGCCGCTGCACAGGCTCATGTTTGTCGTACTGTCTGTCGTCGCGCCGAACGTAACATCGACAGTCTGATGCAAGTAGCCACTGTAGGACCAGAAATCGTTAAATATGTCAACCGCTTAAGTGATTATCTGTTCGTTTTGGCAAAAAAAATAAACTTTAACAATGATGTTAAAGATATTCTATGGCAAAATGCTTGCAGATAGGAAATTATTTACTATTTTTGCGCCCGAAAAAGTTAAACTAATAATTTGAGAAACTATGTATTGGACATTGGAATTAGCTTCTAAACTTGAAGACGCTCCTTGGCCTGCAACCAAGGAGGAACTTATAGATTATGCCATTCGTTCGGGTGCACCTCTTGAAGTGCTTGAAAACCTTCAGGAGATAGAAGATGAAGGTGATGTTTATGAAAGTATTGAAGACATTTGGCCCGATTACCCGACGAAGGAAGATTTTCTGTTCAACGAGGATGAGTATTAGATGCTCTTTTTAAGCGTAACTAATTGGGATTCAACGAGGTGTGCAAAATATTATTTTTTGCACACCTTTTTCTATGTCCTTTTAACCGGAGAAGTCATAGAGGCATTCGTAAATGGTGACAAGAGCGTCCTGAGGGCTGACAATGGCATAGATCGTATTGCGATCTAGCCTAAATCGCAGTGTGATTTAGGCTAGATCTCATGATGATTTAAACTAAATGGCGCGACCCCACTTTTTGACCGTTTCGAAATGTTAAATAGTGATGGTGGCGAGTGTTTATTTTCTCCTTGATAAAACAGGCCAGTTGTATCATGTTCAACACTAAATCATCTCGTTTTCCCTGGATTTAACATAAATTTTGTTAAATAAAGACACTTTTCTATGCAGATGTATGTTTTGTTTATAAAAAAAGTAGTATTTTTGCATACTTATATTATAGGAATTTTGAACATGTTGTTTCACTCTAACGGAGAGGAGGATACGACGTTCATTCCTAAGAGTTTAGGATAATTATTAAAGAAAGGGAGGGGGCGTACTTATTATGAAGACGCGTATTTTTAAACTGACAGTTCTGATGTTACTGGGAACACGAAGCGTGGTTCTGGCAACATCTTT
>Ga0326513_10001164_pt1 | contig 21390 bp, 32 predicted proteins | sample 2_2465_0518_D_FD_203654 | JGI IMG/M metagenome (GOLD analysis project Ga0326513, IMG submission 203654) | Bovine rumen microbial communities from UC Davis, California, United States - 2_2465_0518 | ecosystem: Host-associated > Mammals > Digestive system > Stomach > Rumen | place: USA... | reverse complement strand
GTGGTTAACCCAAAACCAAAAACTTTTTCACACGCCCCCGGTCCTAATGGCCAGCAGGCGCCCCATCATACGCCCCCTGACCTCGCCGCCCTGCTCGTATGCAGTATGTATTTTTTTGTGTGTTCGGCTTGAAACAACAACCAAATTATCCAAAGATAATGCAAGTTCCGGCCGTTCTTTTAATGGGTAAATGTGGTGAACCGTGGTTCCCGGTAGCATTTTATTTTCATAAGCAAGTGCATATTCGTCAATATATCCACAACGTTGTTTCGCCGCCTTTGCCACGCGTTTCCAACTTGCAGAAGAATAAAAATCAACTGTTTCGTCCTTGCGTTTTTTATATGGCTGGTAACAACTGCACCGTTCCCCCTGCCTGATTTTTTTACCACAATTTTGACATATACGCATCAACATTTCAGCGCCGTCATAAACTGGTTAACATAAGAGTCAAGGACAAAACTGCCGCGCCGTGTCAACGTAACTGTTTTACTCGCAGGCTTTTTAATTCCGCGGGCTGTCATGCAGGAATGATTCGCCTCTATACGAACAATAACGTCCGGACCGACAATTGCCTGCATAACTGCCGCAATATCTTCTCCAATACGTTCCTGCACTTGCAAACGCTTACAGCACATATCGACAATCCTTGCCACCTTTGACAAGCCGATTACCCGGCCGCTAGGGATATATCCCACACTGATTTTCATATTGTAAATCAATGCTAAATGGTGCTCGCAGTATGAGAACGCCTCAATATCTTTAACAACCACCATATCATTGCAGTCAACAGGAAAAGTCTTATTATATTTTTCAGCCAGTTCTTCATTCGAATACTGCTCGCCTTCCCAAACTTCTTCCAGCATTTTAACAACACGGGCCGGGGTTTCTTCCATACCGGGTTTACTTTTAATATTGAAAGCCGATAATAAGTCACCCACGGCCTTTTCAGCCGCGCTACGGTTTAACGACTTTGCCATAATAATTAGACTCCTCTCTTATTTGGGTCCCATATAAATTTATGTAACTGCAACTGAACACGCCACGAATGCAGGTTATTTTTCTTTATATAATCTACAATTTGGGCGGGTTCAATTTGCCCGAAAACAGGGCTGACATAAATCATTCGATTTCTTAAATTTACATAATACTTTAGATAAACCTGTTTCGCCTGTTCTAAGTCAGCCATACTACCAACAACGAATTTCAAAACGTCACGTTTTCGCATACACTTGAAATTATGCGGTAACATTAGAGGCGACATTAAAGAACTTCCGCATTTATAATCTAAAGTAAAAAATACATTCGGGAACTTAAAAAATGGTTCAATATTTATAGAACCATTTGTTTCGATATTGACTTCGTGATGCTGGCATAACGCCGCGACTAAATAATCAACATCACGTTGCATTAAAGGCTCCCCGCCGGTTAACGTTACACGGTGATAATGAACCTGCTCCACTATTTTTGGAACCGCAAGCATATCACCCTCGCGAAATGCGTATACAGTATCGCAATACGAACACCTTAGATTACAACCGGTTAAACGGATAAAGGTTACAAGCTGGCCAGCCCGTTTTCCTTCACCTTCAATACTATCAAATATTTCGTTGACCTTTAGTAACTTAACACCAGTCTCGTTCATAAATAGCCACATTCCCCTCAGTTTCCTGAACTTTGACCATTACACACGGTTCACCAATTATGTCACAAATCCATTTCGCCATATATTCGGCCGTGGGGTTTACATGCTCCGGCATTCGGTCATTGATGAATGTGTGGTCAAGCAGGTTTTTAATGGCGGATTTAATACACTTAAAATCCAGCACCATGCCATTTCTATTCAGTTCCTTGCTTTTGCACCGGACTGTAATTTTCCAATTATGACCGTGTAAGCGACTGCACTCAGAACGATAATCTAAGTTCAATTGATGGGCCGCTGATATGGTGAAAGTTGTTTCTACTGTATACATAATCTACTTCCTCACAATAAACAGTATTTCTTTTGACGCTTTTGGAAAGGGGATTGACATAATCGCAGACAGCCAGTCCGCCGGGACATACGCCTCCATAACACGGTAGAACTGTTTTAACGGTCCATCCGGCATCCGTGAATAGAATTCCCGCATTTCCTTGACGCCCATAACCAATCCAACCTCTTGTTCAACAGTAAACCCAATCCCGTTCACTGCTTGTTTCAACTCGTCGTATCCCCATTCATAAACGTGGGCGGCGTATTGAGTATTATATCCGTTCCCCGGCGTGTTTGGACACGATAAGAACATTACCGCACCGGGTTTCATAATTTTATAACACTCTCTTAGACTGGCAAGGCCGACGTCCTTGTGCATGTGCTCCACCGCCGAAGTGTAAATGACAAAATCCGTTGAGTTTTGAGGCACAACTTTTGTCATTTCCGCAACGTTGCAAAGTTTCCAGCTAACACGGAAAGGATAATATGTTTTTAATTCTTCCGGTGTCAACCTTTTAGAACACCCTCGCATCGCCTCTTTAATATTTGTTTTTGAGATATCAACGCCGGTATAGCTTGCGATATTTTTTGCGTGATACCGCAATAACGGGAGCATAAGACTCCTTCCACAACACACATCAACAACATTCCAGCCGGACTTCGCGAGTCTTGCGGCGGCGTAATGCTGAATATAATTCATAACATCTAAATTACTAAAAAAACCGTCCCGAAATTGCGTATAAAAATTTCGCATTTGGTATGTCGTGCATAATACGTCTTGGATATTCATGCCCGGCTCTACCTTATGCACTATTTTTTTCATAAACTGCCGCTCCTTATAAATGACTTTTCGCATACTTTTGAAACTTTACCCATTCCACAAAATTATTCACCGCCGCCTTTTTGTAATTTAACCTCTTTCCTTCAGGGCGATTTATCTTCGTCATGGTTTTACCGTTAAATTTGTATATATACCCAAATTGAACTCCGGAAAGCCATGCGGTGGAATCCACTGAATCGAAATGACATACGGGCAACATTTTTAGACTGGTGAATCCCAGCCCGTGAATTTTGGCGCCTTGTTCATGCGCGTATTTTATAAACTGGGGAAAGTATTTAACTTCATTTCTGCTGAATTCCTTTATGACATAACCACCCAGCGCGACATATTCGTACTCTCTACACATTTGTTTGAAATCCGCGATTCCGCGGCTTTTATGCCAAACTGGTATCGGGCGAACCCGCGTTTTATCGAATAGATATTTGCGAATCCTTTTCACTTCGTCGTACCCGATAAAAGGGTCAATGTCCAATTCAAAATACAGCTTTACTTTATAAAGGTTTATGTAATCAGCAAACCCGTCTACATATTGTTTTAGGTCGGTTTTCTTTGCGGTTCCTGCCAGCATTGAAAAAGCGCCGCTGTCAAGCAAATAGCTCTCATAGTACGGTAACATTTGAACCGATTTGGCGTTCACTTGCATGAACGATTCCAAAATCAACGGCCGTAACTCCTTTCGGACTATTTGTTGTCTTTCAAAAGGTGACGGGTCTTGCCCCGCTAAATACATATTCATACTTCAAAAGTTTCACCGCAATGCGGACAAGTCACTGTCTTTTTCTTCGCGGCCGTGTTACCAGCGGAGCCACCCTCGGAACCGTCGAAGGTCATGTCCGTGCCTCCGGCGTCCTCAAACAAGTCGTCTAAATCCTCACCGGATGCGGACTCAAACCCAAAAGCCTGCAAATCCATATCCGTAATGCTGGACAACCCGGACAATTCTTCGTCCAGTTTTTCAAAGTCCCAGCCGGAGAATTCGGCCACCTTGTTATCCGCCAGCCTGAATGCCTTTGCTTTTGCGTCGTCAAGGTCGGCGGCCACAATTACAGGCACCTTTTCCAGCCCTAATTCTTTCGCCGCCAGTAAACGCGTATGACCGGCAAGAACAACCTTTTCCGCGTCTACCACGATAGGCACCTTAAATCCAAACTCCTGTATGGATTTCATTACTTTTTCGACTGCCGCCTCATTGTTTCGTGGATTATTCTCGTAAGGCACGATTTCAGAGACAGGCATATCAAGGATTTCCATGGATAATACCCCCTCAAAATAAATTTGCATATAACAAAAGGGCCACCGAATAACCGGCCGCCCTTTTGTTATGCGCGTGTGTAAAAGTGTATCACCCCGAAGGGATTGACAATATTATGATACCACGGATTTTCGTGAAAATGGGTTCAATAAATGTTCAAAAAAGGTTCACGAAACAAATTTGACCTGCTCCAATGCCTTATCCCCGAATAACATTACCGAAACATTCCGCGTCCCATTGCTTATCCTTCTTCTGCAAGTGCTGTGACTAATATGTAATGACTGCATTATTTCCTCGTAGCTTTGACGGTAAATATAAAACATTCGCACCGCCTCGCGCTCGCTGTCCGGTAACTTTTCTATACTCCGCTCCAGTTTTTCGACTTGGATTTGTAGCTTGCGCATTTGCTCCAATTTTTCCCGGTATTGCAGGGCCTTTTCTGCCTTTGCCTCAACGCCATTTAATTCGCTGGCGCCGCCGGGGTTTGTTTCGTAGCTTGCTATTTTGGCATCACCTAAAGTTTTTCTTATTTCCTCTAAATCGTCGTTCATATTGGACACGGCGACCTGATAATAAACAAGATTCCGCAAATAATCCTTCGTTAACTTAATATAGTCATTACAATATATCATACTTTTACACCTCTACGAATACCTTTTAATTCTCGCCTTTATTGCCTCCATCAGCCCATCTTGTCCTATACGCTTTCCGTCAAGGGCCTGCATAACGTCCTCGTCAATGGTACCCTTTGCAATAAGCTGATGAATAATAACTGTCTTTTGTTGCCCGCTACGGTGTAACCTTTTGTTCGCCTGCTGGTATAATTCAAGGCTCCACGTCAGCGAATACCATATTGCGACACTTCCACCGTCCTGCAAGTTCAGCCCATGACCAGCGGACGCCGGGTGAACTAGTAATAACGGTATCTTTCCAGCATTCCAATCCCGGATATCTTGCGCATTTTTTAATTCACGGGCATTTGGGAACCGGCTTTTCAGCATTGCTAAATCATGCCTGAACCAGTAGAACACCATTACCGTTTCATTATCCTCCACAATTTCGGCCAGCGCGTCTAATTTGTGGTGGTGGATTTGCACCGCGGCGCCGTTTTCGTCATAACAACAACCATTCGCGAACTGCATCAACTTATTAGACAATGTTGCCGCCGTAGTTGCTACAATATCCGAATCCGGCAACGAAAGCACCAAATTCCGCTCGAAACGCTTATATTCGGCCATTTCATTATCCGATAGCGCAACTTTGACCGGGTTATACACCACCGGCGGCAACGACAAATAGTCCTCGGATTTCATGCTGACACAAATATCACTAATTGCCGCGTATATGCCCTCCTTCGCACCATCTTTCGGCACCCAATTATAAACGATATGGCCCTGCCCCGCGCCGGGATAAAACCACCGCCGCCGGTATTCGCCTATTGTTTTTCCCAGCCTTTGCCCACGGTCTAATAAATATAGCTGACTCCACAAGTCCATCAACCCATTTGGCGACGGGGTTCCGGTCAACTCTACCAGCCTTTTTATCAACGGGCGTATGCGTTTCAAGGCTTTGAACCTTTTGGCCTGATGGTTCTTAAATCCGGAGGATTCATCAATAACCACCATATCAAAGGGCCAGCCGCGGCCCATTCTTTCGATAAGCCAAACAAGGTTCTCGCGGTTTATGGTATAAATGTCAGCCTCTACCTGTAATGCCTGCTCGCGTTTTCGTGCTGGCCCCAGCACCTTTGACACGGTTAAGTTAAACCCCCATTTTTCCACCTCATCCGGCCACGTTGTTTCCGCAACCCGTAACGGGGCCACGACAAGCACCTTCCCCACCTCAAACGCATCATTTATCAAATAGTCGATGGCGGTTAACGTGGTAAGGCTTTTTCCCAATCCCATATCAAGAAATAAACCGCAAGCCGGGTTTTTTATAATTTCCCGGCAGGCGTATTCTTGATACGGCCGGAGCCTCAAAACCGCCCCCGTTCATGGTTATGCCGGTTCACTTTCAATTGTGCTTGCATGCGCTCCGCCTTTACAATGCCCATTCGTTCATTTATCGAAGTCACCACCGTACACACGTCCGCGCCTTCCTCGGCCGCCCGCTCTTTGTCATGCAGGGCCAGCTTGCCAGCAATTAAAACGTCCCCCGGTTTATAGCACCGTAAAATTTCGGCCTTAAACTCTGCCACTTCTTCATCCAGCTTGTTCAGCCAGTCCTCAACCGTGGTTTCCTGCACGTTAACACACGGCACCGCAACAATCAGTTCATTCATTACAAGTGACCTCCCAAATAAAATTATCTGCCGCCTCTTTGCTGTTTATTGTGTAGACCGGAAATCCAAAACGCCGTAGCATTTTTTGGATTTTTTTCTGTAAAATCCGGGTCCTGCCCGTAGGACTTTTCAATTCTACGAAGTAAATTTGACCACCCGGATATAAAATTATGCGGTCCGGCACTCCGGAAATTCCGGGTGAAATAAATTTTAATGCCCACCCTCCTGAATTTTCTACGCGCTTTTTTAGATATTTTTCGACCTCTTTTTCAAGCAAATCGTATCACCTTTTTCAAAAGTTATATGGAAATTCTATGGAAATGCTACGGAAAAATGCTACGGGCAAACCCTTATTCTATAAGGCTTTATAATATATATAGCATTTTTATATATAAATATAATATAAATAAGATATGGTATATAGGGGTATAGCCTTATTAGGTATACCCCCCTGTATACCCGTATATAAGTATAGGCACTTTTTTTTGATAAAAAATGCTACGGAAAAGTCCTACGCAAAAAAATCATAAAATGCTACGGAAAAATGCTACGGGGTTTTGGATAAGGATTTGGGCTGTTCAAGGCCAGCCGCCTCCCCGTTTGTCCCCTTGCGGATATAGGTGCGTTGCTGGCCATACAGTTTTCCAAAGGACTTCTTGTTGTTGCCGTTGTCGTACAACTCCCAGTTTTTCAGCATACCCAGCGCCACCCGGATTTCCTTCCGGTCGTAGTTGCTAAACCGTTTCGCGTCCCCCTCCAATAGCTCGCACCATACTTCCAAAGGGCATACGCGATTCCGTTTGAACGTTTTTTCGGCGTCAACAACAACCTGCACATCGGCGTCCCCGTTATCCCGTATATACTGCCGCCGGGTTCTAAGGTCAAGCGAATACCAGTTCGCCGGCAAATCCAAATCAAGGAATTCCTCAATCATGCCCACATACGGATTTTCCTCGCTATGCTGTTCCTGTACTTCACGGGCCACAGCCTCCATTTCTTTTCCAATCCAAACGCTCTCTCCGCCCGTATAAGCGTTTTTTGACTCGGCCCATACCTGTGATATGTATTCATCAATAGAAGGCCCCCACAAGCTAAATACGGGCTTTTGGCGGCCACATTTGACAGGCCAAAACCTACGGTTCCCGGTATGGTCCCTCAAAAAAGCACTTTCATTCGTGGTTCCAACAAAAACGCATTGCCGGGGAAACTCGCTTACCCGTTTCCCGTAAGACACCCGGTAGATGTCGGCCTGCTTGCTAATAAACTGTTTTATCGGCTCGATTTCGCTTTTCTTTAGCGCCGCAAGCTCGGACATTTCAATTATCCAACTGCCCCGGAGCTGTTCATACGCATCTTTACCGCTAACGGAATCCAGCGAGTCATTAAACCACTCGCGCCCCAGCTTTTTGAGCAGGTAACTTTTTCCGAGGCCCTGCCGCCCTTCAAGGACAATCATGTTATCAAATTTCAGCCCCGGTTTCATAATCCGGCCCACCGCCGCAATAAGCATTTTCCGTGTCACCATGCGCGTGTATGGAGTATCCTCGGCACCTAAAAAGTCGATAAATAACGTGTCCATGCGCGGCGTCCCGTCCCATGTTAACCCGTTGAGGTATTCACGGACCTTGTGGAAAGAATGCTGGTTCGCGCAATTTAGAGTCTCGTCCTCGATTTTTTGTTTTGCGTCGATATCGTAATAGGTTTCAAACAGGTACCGGAGTTCGGCGTCGTCACCGTCCGACCAGTAATCCTCCCCATCTTTTTTCCGCCATGACGGATTCCGTAAAATGGCAATCCGCTGTGAAAAAGCGTCCCAGCCGAATGTATCTTTTATCCGTAAATCGTTATTTAAGATTATGCGAATATTTGCCCTAGTGGGCAAAATTTTTCCGGTTTTATCGCTGACTTTCAGCTTTTTTGTCCACTCGAAATCCTGTTCCTCGGCGTCCCCTAAATCATCAAATTCGTCCGCGGCCTCTGCAAACTTTTCGCGCATTTGGGTCGCCTTGCATTCGTCGTCTGCGGCCACAAACTCCATCATTTTTTTCCATGACGGGCGTTTTGTAATATCGTCCCCGGTTTTACCGTCGTCCAAATCATGGAATTTATGAATACGCACTAAATCAAATGCGTTTACAAGTTGCATGGAACACGGGTCTGTCGCGTGATGGCTGAACAAAAATTTGTCCTCGTATACCACGGCGCCGCCCGAGCTGGTTCCTTGCGTGTAGGTGTATCGGTCCTCATGGCCATAACACGGCTCGTAAACGTCCGGCAGGAATTTTGATATGGCCTCCTGTATTGTGTACGTCCTGCAAAATAACCCGATTAACCCGGTTTTTTCGTGCGGGTCCTCCTGCTTTTTCATTGCGGTGGTAACAAGTGTCGCTTGCCGGCTTGAGACGGGCCAGCTTGATTGGTCGTGCCAGTCGTCATATTTGTCAAGAATTGCGTCCGCACTTAACCACGGCCCGTCCTGAAAATGGAATTCAAAAGCCCCGTCATAAGAGGTCGATGGCCAGTACATGAGGCGATGTGGCTGGTATGTTGTATCATCGAAAATATCAATACCAAACATTTCCGCAACCTTGCGGGCCACCGCTTGATATTCGTCCGGGTCAACTGGCCTGTCCAGCGGGATAACCAGCCGGAGCCGGGGTTTTTCCGGTGTATGCTTATGCGTGGAATAGCAACAAATAGCGCTGTCACCAAACAACATAGGCACCATTTCCCATAAGCCGGGGTCGGCGTAGTCGGCGTCAAGCGTCAATACCTGCCGTGGTCCGGTGGTCATTGCGGTTCGTTTGCCGTCCTTTAATTCACCGGCGACAAACCCGCCTATATCTTTAATTTCGTCCTGTTTAGTTTTGGACATTTTGAAAAACTGGGATTGAGTTTCGGGAGTTCGTTTTGTGTCCGCCAGTTTTGCAACCAATTGACTCCACCGGACAACCTTCTTTTTCCAAACTTTAGTTCTACGACTGCCGCCGACGCAGACGGTCAAAAGACCGTCATTGCCGGCAACAACCTTTTTCGCAGTGTTTGCCATAAAATAACCCTCATTCGTCTATATCTGCGAGCATTGTTTGTATAAGCAAGAATATAAATTCCCTTTTCAACACTTTGCTGTCCTCGTTTGTTCGGTCAGCCAGCCCGTCAAATAAACCGTTCAACCCGGCCGCCAGTTCCCGGGCGTTAAACCCGATTAAACTAACAGTCATACCATTTGGCGATTTATTCGAATCTATAACTAAACGCATTTTATTTCCCCGCTTTCAAAGGACACCACCGCGGCGCCGTTTTTATCTTCATTTCCCCTTTGCTGTTTGCAAAACAGATTTCGCCGGTTTCTTTATAATAAATGTGGTGCTTTATCATAAAATCCTCGATATGGTTTTGGTTTGGGTGCTTGCAGAAAAAAATCTTTTTCGGTGGTACCGGCTTTCCTAAACACGTTTTCCCACCGCTACGGGTTTCCGCTTTTACGCACTCGCATTCTTTACAAATCATTAAAAATACTCCGCCTTTCCTGTCAATAAAACGTCCAACAATGCGCTCGGCCACCAACGATAATTATAATGGTATTCCAGCCCGTTTTCTTCGCTAAACCGGACCTCATAAAGGTCACTCATATACCGTATTTTGAACGGCTGGTTCAGCTTTTTTCCAAACAGTTTGGCCACCGCCCGCATTTTATTTTCGGGTTCGTCTGTCATCTTTTGCACCTTCTCGCCCAAATAATTAAGACGATACACGCCGGCAAACAAAACAGGAACCCCGCCGCCATTGCCTTCCAATGCTCCATTATTCGCACCGCCTCGAATAGTCATTCCATGAGGAAACAGTATATTCAAGATTCGCCTTATCACAAATTCTTTTGCACCCGCACTCCGTGCACCCCACATAATAGAGCCCTTTTCCGGCGTAGCGGACATTTGTGCGGGTGCTCTTGCAACTAGGACATCTTAAAAGCTCGTATTTTGCTAAATCTTCTTCTTCCATTTTGGCACCTTATAAAAACTCTGTCCTCACAAAACACCATAAAATAAAAGCCAACATCAACGTCAAACTCATGACAATAAGTCTATCAACTGCTTTTTCTCTTTTCATTTTTTCTTGTCCCCTTATTCCGCTTTTCCCGCGCAATTCGCAGAACCTTTTGACGTTCTTCTATACGCTTTTTTTCTTTCGCGGAAATATCCAAAAGTAACTGTTGAAAGTCAACCCCGGTTTCTTCTTGTAGCAGGTTCAAAAGCTGGTCAACGCTGGCCCTTTCCATCATCATGTCATTGCAAAACTCGTTGAAATCGCGGGTAAACTTACACAACCATTCCCCTCGATGGCCCCGTCTCATGCGCATATAGGCAATAATTAAAACCAGCATTTGACCAATCGTGTCTTCCTGCTTTTCTTTGAGCGCCGCTTTCCTTTCCTCGGCGGTAATGTCAAAAGCCGTGGCCGTGGCGTGATGCAATACGGTCTCAACCTGCCCCCGGACGTCGTTGCCCTTTGCCAGCTCGCGGGCCAGCGCCCTTTTCTGCTGGCGTGTCAACTTTATCTCCGTCATACTGCCACCTCCGCAGGCACCGGATAACGCATTTTTCGGACGTCACCTGTTCTTACTTTTAACCCGGTTTCATGGCACCAATCAACCACCGCGCCATTGACCGCGCTATTTTCTTTCACGGGCCTGTTATATCTCAATTTCGCCTGCACCAAATCGTCGCCCTGCACTTCTAAACAAGCTGTCAGCCGGCCTTTGTCGTCAGTCATAAATGCGATATAACATTGCCCACTTAAAACCCGCTTTCCGTAGGTGCGAACACAATTTTTGAACGCCTCACTGCCCTGCACTAATTCCCGGCTATGACCGGGGATATAAAATTTCACGCTGTCCATTTGCATTTGTAACCTCCGGACAACGTGCTCCGGCACATCAAGCGGGTACCCTTTTTCTTCAACCTTGCGTTTTTCGTTCACGAGCCAGTCATGCAGGTTTTTCATTTTTACGCCGGCGCTGGCCTCCCGAACAAACTTCGGCGCCTCCGCCAGCATGTGAACAATATCCCGGAGGTAGTAACTACCATTTTTCCGGATGTATTGGATAAATCCGCGGATTTCGGTACCATTGCGGCCGACCGTGGCCCGCATAATGTCGTCTGTCAGCTTGCGTAATGTGGTCGCGTCATACCCGGTTTCCCAGCAGTCAACCAAATCCCTCAAATCGTTATATATTGCGAATAGATGGTTTTGGTCCTGAACCGCGGTATAAATACGCCCCAGTATTGCCGCCGCAAATACGTCACGGGTTAACTCTTGCCGAACCATCGGCGTGTCCGGCAGACCATAATATTTGATAATGGGATTGAGGCTGTTTTTGGCCCGTCGAATCAATGGCAGGTCGTTAAAAACGCCAGCGCCGTTGATGTCGTTCTCGTAATACCGCCTAAAACTTTCTGTCGTCCGCTCTGTGGGACTTCCGTTCAACCACGCGGGCAAACTATCGCAGTCCGGAAAGACGAGCCTGTACGCGAGATTTAGCAGGGGAAAACACATAAACCCATTCTGTCGGCCGTAGCTGACATAAGTATTTTTCAGCGGATACCCGTGTACCTGTTTCCAACGTTGCTGAATAGCCTGCCGAAGAATACGCATGAGCCCCAGTACCTCAGGCCGGTGCTCCTTCGACAAGTTGTCGCCGCGTAAATGTTGCAATACGGAAAAATAAACAACGTCCGCAAATGGCGCCCCCAGCTCCAAAATCTGTTTTTCGCCGGTGCCTTTACCCTGCCACCGGCAGAATAGAGTCTTGCGGGCCTTTACGTTAAAACGGAATTGTTCATGTTTCACCACCCGTAAATCATAATCATCCAATAATTTTCGGCTATCTGCGTCCACTTCAAGCACAATTTCGTCCCGTAGCTCCTTAACCCGTAGAACCATACTGGCAGGCACCCAGTCCCCACTAAAACAAATATTATTCCGCCCACGGAAGGACTCGTGAGTGTTGCCGCATACCGGGCATCGGAAAAGGTGGCTATCGTCCACGCCGCTCCACGACTGAAACCCGGTCGCATAGCGGTGATGAATGCTAAAGTCAGCACCACATTTCAAGCAATGGTATAGAATATGATTGGACTCACAATCGTCTGTATAACGGTTTGTTTTTAGCTTTTGGTTAACCCCTATCGCCGAATAAATAGCGGGGATTTTTACACACGCAAGAATTTTCATAAGACCGCTCCTTATTCGTCGAAGTCAAAACCGTCGTTCTCGGTTTCCGGTTCCGGCTCGGCTTTTTTCGTTGGTGCCTTCTTTGCCGGTTCCTTTCCAACCTTCTCAATTTTGCTGGCCAAATTGTCTTTGAGCTTTTGCGTAATTTCGCAGTCTTTTTTCGTATCTGCGATATGCTGTTTTAAGTGTGTAAGTTCTTCCTCGGTAATGCCATCAAGACAACCCTCTTTTTCGCAAATGGCCACAAGTTTAATCATAGTGTTTAAGTGTTCCTCTGTGTGGTTCATTACGAACTTAATGGAGTCAATCAGTTTTTTTGCGTCTTTCATTTTTCGTCAATCCTTTCATTATGCGTCGAAACTAAAGTTATCCCCGGTGCTGGCGAAATGCCGTTTTAATGCTAAATAATCGGCGTTCCCCTGCATAAGTGCGGTCATGGTAATAATCAGGTCCTCGGTTTCAAAAGTAAGGACGTTGAAATTATTATTAGCGTGGACTTTCAACGTATGGGGCTCCGTGGCCTTTAGGAATTTTACTGCATCGAGCAGGACTTCCACATTAAAACCGTTCACCCATTCCGGGCCTTCCGCGTTTTTAGCGCATTTCAAAAAAGCCACGGACGCGGTGACGTCCTCATTGGCCGCCCGCGCAATCAACTCATTATTTTTGTATTCGAGCAGTATTGCCGGCGTATGTTGAACCTTGACCGCCTTTTTTAAGAATTCGAAGGTTGATTCCCATTGTGTCATAAACTTTTTACCGTCCATAATGCTTTTATTCGTGTAGCACCATGCAATATCTTTTTCCTTTACCAGCACTCTGTCATAATCAATGGGGTCCTTTTTTTCTTTTGCGATAATCCCGTCCGGGTATTCAAAATGCGGTTCGGCGGCAGGGTAATTTTTAACAATGGCCATACTGTAAAGGTTTGTCCCGTATGCCTTTTCCCCATCGAAATAAATATACTGAATAACAGGTTTCGACTTGTTTTTGCTGACAAAATTCTTCATATTCTTATAAAGAATCGCCGGTGTCATCATGTTATTTTTCCTCCTTGGATTCCGCTATTTTTTGAGCGTCCATAATAATTTTTGACAGCCTGCTTGCCGGGTAAATGCCCATCTGCTCCGCTAATTCGCAAATCATAATATTTATCCCTGACAGTAATTGCGCGGCGTCCCCTCGCAGGGCCACCGTGATATTCTCATTGTCTTTTTCGTAGCTTATTTTGACCATAATATGTCCTCATCTTCCTTCAAAGTTTCTTTTGTAAAACCTTCCTTTTCCAGCGCTTTCATAACGCGGCAAATGCGGTCCGCAACCGCGGTCGGTTCTTCGTCATTATCTACTGCATAAACCGCGATAAGAGTAGTTATGGCGGTTTCAATCCCTTCGTAGGTGCCAGCCATTTCGACATCAAGGACCTCGCCTTTCATGTCTATCGCAATCCGTAATTTTGTAATATCCTTCATTTTCGTCAATCCTTCTTGTAATACTCTGTCTCGTACCCGTCCGCGTTCAGTATTAAACCGGGCGCCCACGGGATAGCCTTGCCCATTATTTTTTCAGCCTGCTCCAATGAGCCGGAGCCGTATGGCATTTCCAAAATCACTTCATCGTGAACGTGCATAACAATTTTATACCCTGCCTCCGTCAGTCGTAGCATTGCAATTCCGAGGCAGTCACGGGCGGTGGCTTGCACGATATTTTCTACCAGTTTGCCGCCCCATGTGTAATTCAGCCCCCACCCGCTGACGCCGGTCTTGCCTTGAACGGTGCCAAAATATGTGACACTTTCCTTGCCAAAATCGTCCTCAACGGTGATACGCGGTTTAACATACGCAATACGCCGCCCACTTGGAAGGGTAATAAATAAAAGCCCTTTTTCCGTTTGAAATGAAATGCCGTGGTTATAGGAAACAAGGTTCCCTTTGTGCCTTATGGCCTTTTTAACGCCCTTTTCCACATCGCGCCACATTTGGCAAATATGCGGAGAACGTTCACGCCATTTTTTGATAATATCCTGCATTTCGTTTTCAGACAGGCCCATTTTATCGGCGCCAAATGCTTTTAACGCAGAAACGCCGCCACCATAACCACACGCAAGTTCAGCGACTTTGCCTTTCGCCCGGAGTTCCCCGTTTATACCATGCTTGACGACGGGAACGCCGAACATTTGTGACGCCGATTCACAGTAAATGTCTTTGCCGTTTGCGAAGGCGGTCTGCCGCCATTTTTCATCAGCCAACCACGCTATCACACGGGCCTCAATAGCGGAAAAATCGGCAACAATAAACCGGCACCCCGGCCCGGCAATAAACGCGGTTCTAATAAGCTGGGATAAAACATCAGACGGGTTATCGTAAAACAGTTTCAAATTATCGTAGTCACCATTTCTTACAATCTCCCGCGCCGTGTCTAAATCCGACAAATGATTCTGAGGTAAATTATGCAACTGCACTCCCCGGCCGGCCCATCTGCCAGTCCGTTGAGCGCCGTAAAATTGCAACATACCGTGAACCCGGTTATCCTCGCAATACATACTCCGCATCGCCTCGTATTTTTTTACGGACGTTTTTGCCAGCAAGTTTTTCAGCATGAAGAATTTTTTTACTTTTTCATTCTTACCCGTGGCTAAATATTCCGCGCGAAAACCTTTGTCCAACGAGTCCGGGACATATCCTTCCTGCTGTTCAAACCATGCCTGCATCTGCGGAACGCTTTTCGGGTTATCAATGCCGGTTAACGCCCGCGCCTCTGCCGTGGCCTCGTCTTTTATTGATTGGTCAATACTTATTGCGGATTCCACAAGTTTCCTGTCAATCAACACGCCGCGGCCGTTTATCGCGCAATCAAGGCACCACAATTTTCTTTCCGTTTCATTTGGAAATGCAAACTCAATTTTTTTCCGGATGGCCCGTTCCGCCTCAACGTCTTGTGCGTTGTACTCCTTAAAAAGCTCCCATTTTTCCAAATCATGAAACGGATAGTTTCGTAACCGCCCGCCATTCGCTTTTGTCGGCTTGCAGGGCTTACAGAAATATTGAATAAGGCGTTTACCTATACCCAGCTTTTTCTTGTCGCTGGGGAGCCCCAGCGCGTTTCCTACGGCCTCCAGCCCGCCCGGTAGTCCGAGCGTATAACCTTGAACCATTGTGCAAAACCATTGAGCCGGTATTATCGGCAGGCCCATGACCTTTTTCAGCACGTTCATTTCAAATGCGGCGTTGTATGCCGTTTTCAAAACACTTGCGTCAACCATGTATTCGAGTACGTCCGCCGGCACCATTTCCCCGGCAGTAAAGTCAACCACCTTCACAGGCTGGTCGTCTATTGCGTATGCAAATAACAGGATTTCCGCGTGTTCCGCATACTTATATAACCCGCATTTTTTTATATCCACGTCAGCATAAGTTTCTAAATCTATTGATAATATTTTCATGCCAGTTTACTCCAAAAGGCCCGTATAAAACGGCCCCGCGGTATAACGGGACCGCCTTTATACGTTACGGCAGGTCAATCGAAAATGCTGTCTAAATCGTCCTCGCCGTCACCGAGGTCCTCAAAATCTTCGTCAGCAGAAGAACCACCGGATAAGCGTTCCCCGTCCTTGACCTTTTGGATATTATTTAACCCGGCGGCAATACCTTTATTTCCTTCCACGGCAAAGGCGTAGAAGTTGACGGAAACATTGCAATAGCACCCGGAATAAACTTCGTCCTCGTCCTCGATTTTGTTTTTGCGGCGGTCTACAATACCGGGCTTTGACTTGCTGGACGCGTTCAGGAAATAATGGCCCTTATACGCCTCGTCGTCGATTTCTTCTTCGTCAGCATCACGGAGAGGCTGTTTCAAATTGCTGGGGATTTTGCCGGATTTATTTGCCAGCTTTGATTTTCCCTCAATTGTGGCGGCTTTGATAGCGTCCTTAATTTTTGTGATGGTGGTTTCGTCGTCTTTTGGGATAAGCAGGGAGGTATTGTACTTCCCTTTAGAGCCATCTTCATTGAGGGACGGCGCCCAAATATGGGCATAAGATAAACGGCAGGGAATAACAACTTTAGTTTTGAGTTTTTCCATTTTACTTTTCTCCTTTACATTTCACTTTTTTGTTTACATTTCACTTTAGTTTTTAACCTAAATCATCAAAATCAAATTCCGGGCTGTTCCATTCCGGGCGTTTATCGCTTTCCGGAACTAATGTGGGCTTTCCCGGCGGTTTGATTAAATAATCTCCCAGCAGGTCGGCAAACTGTTTTTTCCCTAGTAACCTTTGCATATCCGAAACGCCGATAAGGGCGTCCGGCCTGTATACCTGCTCTCGTTTATAGCCTTGCTGGAATAACAGTTTAGCTATTTCCTTTTCGTTGTTATACTTGCGGACGCTACGCCCTTCAACAAGTTTATAGCCGGGCCATTTCTGACCATTGTCCCGGGCCTGCATAAGAGCGAAATCCTGTACTTTATGGAGCCAGCTAATAATTGAATCAGCTTTTTCCAAAACCGCGGCCACTTCCGCGTCTGAAAGTTCTTTGACGTCCTTTTCCGTATCGACTGACATTGCGACCTCCTGCATAGCTCTACACCGTGGGGCCGCTCTGCAAAACCGGCAGTAATCACCCGGCACTAATTCCCCTTCGCCGCGCCATGCCTTTTCTGCGAGCACCCTAATTCTATTTCCCCATTCCGCCAGCTCCGCCGCGGAAATTGTTTCCGTAGAAATACCGCCGTTTCGCGGCTGAACGATTGTCATTGTAACCGTGGCCACGTCGTAAAGACAGGAGAGTTCTTCTATTGCCCCCAGCGCGTAGAGCCGTAGTTGCGGGTTATTTTCCGCCCGGACTGGCACGTTACGTCCGTATTTTAAGTCCACGATTTCAACGTGGCCATCATACAGAATAACCGTGTCACCCCGGCCAAAACCTTCCGGGACGTACCGACTGAAATCTAAATGCTGTTCCAGCAATAACGCGGCCCCGCGGTCAATTGTTAGGGCCTCATTATATTGCTCGATAACATAATCCACATATTCGTCCACATATTCCACAAGCGCGTTAGACCAAAATTCATTTTCCTGCATTTGCGCAAGCTGTTTTTTGAATTGCGTTTCCGTCAACTGCCCCAAATCCATCCGGAGCCGCATTTCTGCCAGCGCATGAGCAAACGTGCCTTCGCTGGCAGACGGGCTCTGTGTGTCCGGGTACTTTTCTTCAAGCCGGGCCGACGGTGTACAATACGGCCATCTATGGGCACCACTTGCGGAAAGTATTGCGTGTTCCCGCTGTTTTCTGCGTTTACGCCGCATTTTCAATATCCTTGAACGCCTTGAAAACGGCGGGCAACTGGTCGTCCGAAATATCGCTAAACTTTGTCGCGTTATACTGGTTTTTCATCAGGTCGGTAACGGCTTTCGCGTGTCCAGTCTTAACCAGCTTTTTCCCTAAATTGATAACGTCCGTCCGGCTGACTTCCGGTGTAGGCTCCGGCGTTTCTTCTTCCGCCAGTTCGTCCGTAGGCGTTTCGGCTGGTTCTTCCGATTTTTCAGCCTCTTTTGCGGGTGCTGTTTCTTCCTTTACCGGCTCCGGTTCCGCTTTTGCAGGTGCCGGCTTATCTTCTTTTTTGGGCCGCCCGCGGCGCTTTTCCGCTTTTTTGGTTTCCGCTTTTACCGGTTCCTCGGCGGGCTGTTCTTCCTCTACGGGCGCTGGGGTTTCAGCTTTTGCAGGCTGTTCCACCGGTTCTACTTTTGCCGGGGCCTCAACTACGGGTACCGGGGCCGCCTCAACTACCGGCTCGGCGGCGGGCGCCTGCTTACCTGCATTGAGCAGGGCAATCAAATCGTCACGGTTTATATCTTCGATAATAATAACTTTCATGTTGAAATCTCCTTTTGTCTTTGATATAATCAAATTATCATAGAAAAAATCGCTGTGTGCTTACTGTAAAAATCGCGGTCAGTTTAGACCGCCTTTTTTATTACCATAATCGCCGCCCCCCTTTCCTAGTGGGTGCATATAATAACCACGGCTACTGAAACAAAGAAAAACGCTCCATAAACCCACGGGGAAAAGTAATTCCCTGTAATGAATTGTTTGAAAGTTCGCAAAATATAACCTCCGTTTCTACCCTTACTAAATCGGGCCTAATATGCAACAGACTATCGCGTATGCGGTTACCAGTGCATACAAGCACCCAAACAAAATTTCAAGGGCTTTTTTGATATGCGGATTTAACCGCCGCCGGGGTTTTCTTCTCATTCGGCCGCCCCCTTTGCCTGCGCTTTGACCTCGGATAACCAAAATTTCCTCTTATTGCAATGTGGGGTATACACCGGGCGAAGGAGCCCTTCCTTTACATAACGGGAAATCATGGTTGAGTTCGTATGCGGAACCTTTGCCGCGTCATTCATAAATATTAGCGTGTCGCCTTTTACTGGCATAACCACCGCCCCCGTATCGCGAGCAAGTTCCATAAAACGTATCATTTCCGGTGTCAAAATTTTTGCTAGTTTTTCAAGTTCACCAACGTCAAGCACGTTTGACCTTCCTCCCTTTTGTGGGAACCTCTGCCCCGGCTGGGATTTCTCCCTTCTAAAGTGATGGCCTTGCGCGTATTTGCAATGGATTCGTAGAGGTCATTAAACGTAACCTTCATATCTTCCGCGAGCCGGGCCATTTTTGTGACCCGCGGGAAAGCGTCGCCGTATTCCCACCGCATCCAGCTCTGTTGAGATACGCCGTATTTCTCGGCCATCTCTTGCATAGTGCGGGCGCCGCGGTATTCTCTCAGCAGATTGGTCTTGCACATAATGATTCTCCTTTCGTAACTTTTTAAGTGATGTACACCACATAATCCGTATTATATAACTTCAAAAGTTATTTGTAAATGGTTTTTTACACTTTTACGGTGCTTTATTTTTACACTTTTAACGTGTAAAATATTTCTATGAAAAGGTGGTGATTTACATGAAATCAAAAATCAAGGCATTGCGCGAAAGCCGCAAAATGACTCAAGAGGCCCTGACGTATGCGGTTTACCCGTGTGAATATTCAATAGCACCAAAAAACGCCCCGCAAACCGTCGTATTTCGCTTTGTGGTGCAGTTTACCCAGTTCCGCGACCTAGTACATACCTTCCCTCTTGGGCACCCCTTACACGCGCCCCTAGAGCTTTTATGGCATACTGGCCCCCGGCTCGGTGAAATACTAGGTCTAATGTGGGGCGATTTTGCAGACAAAATGCAGACAACAAAAAACCCTTGTCCCTAATTTACAAGGGATAAGGGTTTTTTATAACATTGTGTGAAAATGTCAACTATTCAACCTCCTTGAATTTTCCTAAACTAAAAAACCCTCTACCCCTTGTAAATATGCAGTATTAGAAATTTTCCTGAACTTTGAAAAACTGTAAGTTCCAAATAATTTGCAGGCACCCGGCAGACATCAATCGTTTTTGTCTGCAACGGGAACCCGGCGTTTTCGTATGCGATACGCCCGCGGGTCGTTTTCCATATAGCACCTTTTTTGTCTTTGTGCGTCAACGTATGTGTCCTCGGAAAGCAAGTACCCCCACTCGCCATCGTAGAACCCTTCAAGCTGGTACTCGTCTTTCGTTTTGCGCTGGCCCATAATATCCTCCTATTCGCCTGTATTGCCCATATAATCACGTCTTGCCTGCTGGTATATAGCCAGCATACGGGGGTCCGATTCGACCTCGCTTACAGACAGCCCCAGCGCGTCAAATGCGTCCTCCGGGTCAAGCGTTATGCAGTATTCGTGATTTGCCAGTTCATAATAAAAGGCGTCATACAAAAAATCGTCGTCCTTGAACCCCGCAAGTAACTCCTGCTCGAACCGGCAAAACATTTCTTTGAGCCGCGGGCCTTCCGTTTTGCGATAAAACATACCGCCGGGGCCGCGGTATAATTCTTCCTTCGTGGCCCCCAGTTTCCGCAAGCCTTCCTCAAATTGCCCATTGCTAAACGCGTAAAAACAAGGAAAGTCGTTAAATTCGGCCTGCTGTTTTTCCCGTAGTTCTTGATATTTCATAAAGGTTCCTCCTTATGCGTAAAACCCGTCATCGTATTGTTGCTTTTGAGCCCGCAACTCCCGGCAAATGCTTTTGATTATTTTCGGTGTCAATGTGAATTCGTCGTTCCAATGCTGGTCGACTGTTTCACACCGCCCCAATAAATATTGAGCACCCTCCAAAAGTATGCAGACCTGAAATTGCTCCGGCCGGTCAAATGGGTTTGGTGGCTCCAGCCCGTTTGCCTTCATTTCCTCCACAACTTCCCCCAGCCCGTCGAAATACCGCTTTATCCATTGGATGGCCTCGTACGTGCTGTATGTGTAGCTCCCGTCGGCGTTTGCCCCCCGGAAAACCTCATAAGCTAGGTCGCACCCGTAGCAGGATTCATCTTCAAGGTTATGCAGGTTTTCAATCGTTTCCCGTATTATGTAATTTCTTAGCGTTTTCATCTTGGCCCCCTTCTACGGAGCCGGGCAAAAAGCCCGGCCGCCCGTTAAAATATACCTGCTTATTCTTTGCCCATCAGCTCTATGGATTCGATTTGGTTTTCTGTTAACCGCCGTTCAATACGCACCAAATCGTCCCCGCATTTCGCAAACACCGAATATCCTAAATAGTTGCCAAATGCTTTATTCGCGGAAGTAAATTCGTAGCTTTTATCGTCCCCCTTAAACTTTACGCGGAACCGCAACGGGTTCTCGTCGTCACAACATTTTCCGTCGTAGATTTCACTTTGAATTGTAATCATTTCCCGGGCCTCCGCCCATGACATTTTCATTTAT
>Ga0326513_10001163_pt1 | contig 21399 bp, 20 predicted proteins | sample 2_2465_0518_D_FD_203654 | JGI IMG/M metagenome (GOLD analysis project Ga0326513, IMG submission 203654) | Bovine rumen microbial communities from UC Davis, California, United States - 2_2465_0518 | ecosystem: Host-associated > Mammals > Digestive system > Stomach > Rumen | place: USA... | reverse complement strand
TGTCAATATCTGGGCCGCTATGACAGATAATGCTGTTCCTTCAGAGATTATAGAGATGATCCGTATGAATTTGAAGGTCAAAAACGAAGAAAGATATCAAAAAATAATCATTACAAAATAAAATTCTTTAAAATATACTGTTCTATATTAATAGATTACTAGTTTGTCTTTCGTTATACACAAGTCTTGATAAACTATAAATTTAAACTTAAAAATAAGGAAAACATAAAATGGCAAAATATATTAATCGTTTAGCCGCTCGTTTAGCCCGCGAAAAATTACGTGAATCAAAGGCTTGGGTTGTTTCTAAAAAATTGATTTTGGAAACAGACGAAGGCGATGTTGAATTAGAAAAAGGTGATATGGTCGATTTAGGCGCTACACCAGAAGGTGATTTGGCTGTTAAATCTAATGCAGCTGCAGTAGTTGTTATTGCAGATGCAGATTTGGCTTCTAAGATTGCTGATACAGTAGTTTCTTCTGATGAATTATCAGATGTTGAATTCGTAACTAAAGATGCTGTTGATACAGTATTAGGTGGCGAACCAGTTGATGATGTTATTGGTAAAATGGCTGACGAAGCTCCAGCTGATGACGCAGCAGAAGATGAAGATAAAGCTGAAGTTGAAGTTGGTGAATGTACAGTTGCTAAAAAAGAATCAGTAGAATCTAAATTCGAAAAATTTGCAGCTAATCCAATTACTTTCACAAAATCTTTAAAATGTGAATCAATCTTAGTTGATGAAGAAGATGAAGCTCCAATTGATATGGCTACTGTTTCTGAAAATCCTATTGCTACAGAACCATTCATGGACTATGGTGAATTTGAAGCACGTGTTACAGAATTAGGTGGAGCAATTCAACCTGGTGAAAAAACAATTGCTTTGAAAGGTGAAAAAGTTGTAGGTTATTTTGATAAAGCTACAAATTCAGGTGTAATTTATCCTGATTCTGAATTTGATTCAGCAGAAGATATGAATAATGTTTCTGCAGATGCTGAACCTTTGATGGATGAACCATTAGATGGTGAAGAAGCTGAAATGACAGATGCTGTTGAAGAAGCTTTAGCTTGTTATGAATCTTCTGAAATGTCTGGTGCAGATTATGTAAAAATGGTTGAATCTTTACAAGCTGCTAAATTGTCTGAATCTACAGTTGCTAAAATTGCTGGTTCATTTGGCACACGTACATTGGCTGAAGGTTGTCGTATCTTTGATACACAATTGGGTAAAACAGTTTGTGTTAAAGAAAGTGGTGTTGATGCTGATAACTGGATCGTTGAATCTGGTGCAGAAAAACGCTTCACAAAACGTTATTTTAAAGCTTAATTAAGTTTTAAATAGAAATAAATCCCTAGTTTTTAAAGAGCTAGGGATTTTTTATTAGTTCTATATTTTAACTAGGATATATGCATGTATACAATTAGGGAAAATATTATAGAAGGTGAAGTACAAGGCTATTGGATTGATGAAAAAATACGTGGAGTATTAATTGAATCTACGTATGTAACTCTTAAACCTAAATCTTGCTCTTGCCATTTCTTTACAGAATCTAAAAATGTACATAACCATTTTCATATTAATTTAGTAGAACATTGGATTAATTCGGGTAAACCAAAAGCTGCTATGTATGGAAAAGCTAAAAATGGCAAGATAGTAGTTCTTTGCCCAGGCTTTACAAAAAATTAAACAGTTATAATATTTTAAAATATATATAGTTCTAAATATAAACGATTAAAGGATATATCTATGGGGGATATTTCATTACCTAAAATGACTTATCGTGAATTCGTAAGCTTTATGGATCGTTATAATAAAGAAAATAAAAAGCGTGAAAAGAAAGAAGCTTATAAAAACCCGTATAAATATAAAAAAGTATTTAATAAGGATAAATAAAATGACTTTTAGAGATCAGTTATTTGAAGCAGCTAAACCTTTCTTGATGAAAGAAGGCATTGAAAGCTCAAAAGAAATAATTGCAAATAATTCTACATCTTTTGATGAAATGGGTATGGCTAATGCTAATCCAGGTGAATTTGCACCAGAAGAAATTACAGATCAAGAAAACTTAGTTAATACAGCTAAAATGGCTAATGATAATGATTTTAATTCAGAAGCTCCAGAAGCTGAAGTAACAGTTGTTTCTATTTTAGGTGATGATGCTGCAACCAATGCTGGTCAAGCTTTAGAAGACCTTGTTAGATTAGGTGGTGAAGAATGCCCAGAATGTGAAGATGAACCTGAACATAATATCGGTGATATTATTGAAAGTATTTTAAGAAAAAAAGATAAAGCTTTATTAGAAAGTTTAGGTGAAGCTCGCGAAGTTCATTGGACAAAAGATCAATTAGTTCATAGAATTAACTATGTTATGAATGATCCAAGTCTAACTAGTTCTGAAAAAAATTATGTTATATCTACTATATTAAAAGTTGCTGAAGATCTTGGTATGGATCTTTCAGATGAATTTCCCGAATTGTGTGGTGTTCGTGAAAGTAGTTTAGATGAAGAAAATCTTGAAGAAATAGTTAATTATTGGCCAGGTTTTACAGATGATAAACCAGATAAAGGTAAATATGCAACTCATTTAGCAAGTAGATTAAGAAATAGTATTAATGATATTACTTCTGGTAAAACAGCAATTCCAGACGATGTTAGAAAAAACTTTGCAGATAAAGATTTAGTTGCAGATTGGAAACAATATAATAACTCAAATCGTGGTGATCCAGAATATAGAAAAGCTGTAATTGCTGCTGCTGTAGAATTGGCACCGGGTAATGAAGAAGCACAAAAAGAATTGATTCATAATCCATCTGAAGAAATGTGCGCAAACGTAGCTGCAAGATTGAATAAAAAATTAGGTAATGCTGCTATTGAATTTAATTTAGTTCCAGGTGAAGATTTATTAGATAAGTTTTCACAAAATTATCAAGCGGGTCGTAGAGCATTTACAAATGCATTTTTAAATTCATTTGATGGTAGATGGCAACAAGATGTTTTAGGTAAATTTCATAACTTTTTAAATGGAAATACGAATGCACCAGCTCCAGTTGAAGAACCTGCTGCTCCAGCTATGAGTAAAAGAGATGCTGCATTATTACAAAAAGCAGGTATTTCTTTAGATAATCCAGAAGCTGAAAAGATTTTAGCAATATTGAAAGGTGGATTTAAAGCACCTGCAGGTAGAAAAAAAGCTATGGAAAGTGTTTTAGCAGAATCTGATTATGCAGGTAATTTAAGTTATAATCCAGATAAACGTTTAAATGCAAGCGATGTTTTAAATGCAGTTAAAAACGCAGTTAAACCTGAATTAGCACCAGCATTAAGCATTGTTAAAAACGTAGATGCTAATGAAGAACCATCATATGCAATTCAAAACATCGATGAAAAAGATTTACCGGCTACCTTAGAAATTGATACAAATACAGATGAAAAAGTTGTATTAAAGAAAGATGGTAATTCTTATAAATTTGATAAATAAAGAAAATAAAAATGGCTAGATTTATTCCTAAGCATACTTTAACAGAAGGTATGGCAGCTAATCCTTTAGATCATCAAGTTAGTGAAGAACAAGATGTCACTAAGCTTGCACAAGAAGGTATACTAACTGCCGTTGCGGCTGAAACAGATGCTATTAATCAATATACACAAATTGGTGACTTAATTTTTTCGTCTGAACAATGGTTAAAAGATTTAGCGGAACCTGTTATTAATGATATTATTGCTGAAGAAAAAAAGCATTTAGGTCAATTAACAGAACTGTTATCTCAATTACCTGGTTATCAAAAAGATTTCGAAGAAGGTGAAAAAGAAACTCAAACAGGTGAAGATACTTCTGAAGAAAAAGAAAGTGTTAAAGAATCTTTAGCTGAAGCTGTTCTTGATTATTATAAGCGCGATCCTAAAACAGGAAGATTAATTGATCCAGAAACAGGCACAATAGCTGTAGAAGGTCCAATTGGTTTCTTTCAAAACAATAAGTTTGTTCCTATGTTTACTTTAGACTCTGAAAATAGATTACACTCTATTGATAAAAATAAACATAAATCAAATGATAAAGTTAAAGAAGATAAAGAGGAAGAAAAAGAAGAAGTTGAAGAATGTGGTCCAACTTTTGATTTAGCTTCAACTTTAAAAATTATTACAGAAGAATATCCAACTGCAAGTAGTTTCTGGAGTACTGATGAAATTAGTAATACAAAAGAATCTGTGAGAGCTGAATATATCGATAGTTTATTAGAAGCTGTTGAAATGGATGCAGAAACATTAGATAAAATCGAAAAACGTATCATTTCAGAAGCAATCATAAACAAATAAATTTAAAATTTAAAATCACTACAAATTAGCCTATCATATAAGTTCTATATGATAGGTTTTATAATACATAAAAATTATAAAATACTAAGAATATAAAACCAATGAAGTTCTAATATATAACTAGATTTATATTAGAAACAAATATAGAATAAGGATTTAAAGAATGGCAAACTATAAATGGCCTAATGTGTATGCGAATATAATCGATTTATCAGGCGTGGTTGCTACAAATTCAGTAACTTCTTGCGCTTATGTTGGCGAAGCAGAATTTGGCCCAATTAATATTCCAACATTTATATCTTCACTTAAAGATTATACTTCTAAATTTGGTGCTTTAAATTCAGCTAAATATGGTTATGCTGGTTATTCTTTAGCCGTAGCTGCTGAATCTATTGACAGTCATTATTTTGTACGTACTGTTAAGAAAGGTGATCCAGATAAGCATGAACCAGATGATGCTATGTATGCATCTATTAAAATTCCTTCTGCAAAAAGTGCAACTGCTCCGAGAGGATTTGGTTGGTATGTAGAAGAAATTGAAAATGTTCAAAAAGAAGAAGATCCTTCTGCATTGTTTGTAGAAAGAGAATATTCTACAAAAAGTTTTGAATTAGCAGAAGCTGGATCTAAATATGCTTTAGGCGATGAATTAGTAGCAAAATTAGATGTTAAACCACTTAAAGTAAAAGTTACAGAATTAGAAAGTGAATTTACTGTAGTAAATGCTTTAGTTGAAGATACCGGTTCTGGTTATACATATGGTGAACCATTAAGTGTTATTTATGAAGGTGGTATCGCTGCTCAATTTACAGCTGTTACAGATCCAGAAGATGTTGATGGTAGATTATTAGCTGTAAGATTAGTAGACGGTGGTTTATTCCCAAAAGAAATTGTTGGTCCAGTCCCTGTCATTTCTCGTGGTTCAGATGATGAAGAAAGTGGTGAAGGCGGTGAAGGTGCTACTGTAACTTTAGTTATGGAAAATACAGGTAAAATTAAATCAGTTTCTTTAATGGAAAATGGTCTTTCAAGTACAGCAGAAGTAGAAAATCCATTAGACTTAGAATATGCTGATGCTACTGTAACTGAAGAAGAAGAAGAAGAAAGAGGAACTGGTGCTAAAGTTAACATTTCTTCATTTACAAATTTAGATTTAGATGATGCTTTGATTTTTGTTGCTGATAATCCAAACAATTTAAAAGTTGGAGTTAGATTAACAGATAGTACAATTAATGAAAATAAAGCATATGTATCCGATGGTATTACCTATGTATTAAAAGAAGGTAAAATTTATACAGGTACAGTACACAATGTAAATAACAAAGTATTAGATGGTTTAACCGTTGGTGATAAAGTAGTTATTACACGTGTAGCACAAAGTGCACAAAATAATTTGTATGTAGTTACAGATGTTGATGCTAAAGTTAAAACAGTTTCATTTGAATATGATGCAACAGAAAAAGAAATTCCACAAGATGTTTCTTTTGCTAAAATTGCAAGATATCCAGCTCCAAATGAAAGAACATTCCAAGTAGATGTTTATGTAACCAAAGGTAAATTAGTACAAAACGTTGAAACATATCAGTATTGTACATTGTATCCAGCTAAAGATAATTATAATAATTCTATGTACATTGAAGATTTGATCAATGGTACATCTGATTATATTAAAGCTTATGTAAATCCTAACTTATTAGCAAGTTTAGATGAAGATGAAGGTGAAGTATTAGAACCAACTGTAGGAACAGTTAAAGATATGCCAATCACTTTAATTGGTGGTCAATCTGGTGCTAAACCAACATCTGATGACTTATTAGCAGGTTGGGAATTATTCCGTGATCGTTCAGCAACAGACGTAAGTTTGTTAATGAACTCCGGTTATACGAATAAAAGTGAAACTTCTTATCAAAATAAGATGTTAGAAATTGCTGAATATCGTCGTGACTGTTTCTGCTTATTCGATATCCCTATGTCTGAAGTAGAAGCAGAAGATGCTATCGATTGGAGAAAGAATATATTAAGTATGAATACATATCGTGGTGCGGTATCTTCTCCATGGGTTAAAACTTATGATTCAGTACAAGGTCGTGCAAACTTTACAATGTGTCCATCGGCTTTCTTGGCAAAATTAATTGGTGCAGCTGGAGATCCATGGAATGCTCCTGCAGGTCCAAATCGTGGTATCTTAACTTCTTCAACAGTATCACCTACTGGTTTAACACAATACTATGACAGTGTAGTTGGTGGAACATTATATGCAGATAATCAAATTAACTGTATTGTTAGAGATGCTGTTGCAGGTTATGTAAACTGGGGTCAAAGAACATTACAAGCCAAACCATCTGCATTAGATCGTATCAATGTAGCACGTACAGTTATCTATATTGAAACAATCTTACGTGATGCAGCTAGATGGCACTTGTTTGAAAATAACACTCCATATGAACGTATGCAAATCACATTGCAATTCTCTGCATTCTTAGATACAATCTTAAGTGCAAATGGAATTGCAGGATATAAAGTAATTTGTGATAATTCAAATAATACACCAATCGTAATTGCAAATAATCAGTTAGTAATTGATATTATCATTACTCCTGTATATGCTGCAGAAAGTATTATCTTGAATACAACAATTACTGGAGCAGATGCTTCTGTAGATGTTTCTTCAAGTGCAAATTAATAATAGTTTGTAATTTTAAATATAAAAGAGATCAGTTTTTGGTCTCTTTTTATTTTGGAAATTTCACCATTTACTTTTTTAAAAAATTTATTATATTTATAATAAATAAGAGGTAGTCCATTGCGTGTTATAAATTTAGATGAAACAGGAATCAAATTAATAAACAACAAAAAAGGTCAAATTTATATTAATAAAGATGACTTACGTGAATTTGTTAATGGTAAATATACAATAGATTCAAATAATACTTTGATTTTTAAAAATTTAAAATTATTGTTATCACAAGAAGAAGTAAATGATTTTTCTACAATTTTAAAATATTTAAAAACAGAAATATTAAAGGAGGGATTATAATGTTTAATCGAAAAAAAGCAAAAATTAAATCAGAAATTAATATCAATGAAGTAAAACAATTGGCTTTATTTGAATCTATGGATGGTCAATTTAATGAATTGGGATTTTCTGTATCTTATTTACGTGTACCAGGTGGTGTGATTCGTACTGTAATAAACAACACAAGTTTACATCAAATTTTTATTCCATTATAATTTTTATTTATTTTTAAATGTTATATTATAAGTAGTATTGTTTTTATTTTTTACTGTAATTTTAATTGCTGGATATTTTGTTTGAAATTTTTCACACCAACCAGAAATTTTATCTTGTAATTCTACATTATCTTTAATTTCTAATTCCAATTTAATTGGTTTATCAAAAAGTTCTGCTTCTTTTAAGATAATTACTTGTGCAACATAATTTTCTAATAAATAGAAAGCATCTACAACCGTTGTAAATTTGGTCCAAGTTAATTTTTTCGGTAAAGGTTTAGATTTAGCTACGAATAATTTTCTTAAACGTTTATTTATATTATAAGTAACTATTTCATTTATAAGATTTTCTGGATTTTTATTTGTTTTTGCAGATAAATAAACAGCTCCTAAAAAAGCTGCATTTGCTACATCTTCTTCCCATTGTTCATCACTAAAAGCTTCAGCAATTTCTTCTTCTGAAATATCGACCATAAATAAATCTAAATCTTTATTCCTACTCATTTATATCTCCTTTAGATTATTTATATAAGTTTTTCCTAATAATTTTGTAGGTTTACTAATAAATATTTCATTGAAATGTGTCCAATGGATGATTCCATTCTTAGTCCATTCTATTACTTTTAAACTAGGATCTATTTTAGATATACTTTTAGAACTTAAATAAGAACCACAATCAGAATCACGTGGTAGTATACAAGGCTTATTCCAACTATCTGGATGCTTTTTTATAACAGAAGTAAAATCTCTTAAAAATATTGTATTCATATTAAATAGAATATGAACAAATAACTATATATTTAAAAAAATTTCCGATTTAAAATAATACGATTCTAGATCTACCATATAACTTATAATTTAACCCTTCTTCGTTTAAATAACTTAATAGCTCTTTATATAGTTTATTAGATATACCAAAAATATAAATTTCATCAAATCCACCAACTGCTATGGCTTTTTTAATATCTTTTATTTTTAGTTCTTCACCATCTTTTATACATTTTAATTGTTTAATAGTATAAACATTATTATATATTTCGTCCAAAATTTAATCCTTTTATTTATAGAACAGTTGGTTTAGTTCTAAATAGTATGAATATATTTTCTTGGATTTTATCTATATTTGACAAATCTCAAAAACCTAAAATAGAAGTAAAACCTATGTCTAAGTTTATAACAGAAAATGATTTTATTGAATTAGCTAATCAGTTTAATATAGAAGTAGCAGCATTAAAAGCTATATTTAAGGTAGAAGCAGGCGGTAAGTCTGGATTTTTAAAAGAAGATCCTAATATTCCTGTTACTTTAGAAGAAGGTCATATATTCTATAAATACCTTCAAAATAAACATAAAAACGCGTCAGAAATCGCGAAAAATAATCCTACGATATGTTATAAGACTTGGACAAAACAGTATTATAAGACTGGTTTAAATGAATATAATCGGTATTTAAAAGCAGCAGAAATAGATGAAGAATGTGCAATGTTAGCTACAAGTTGGGGAATGGGTCAATGTATGGGATTTAATTATAAAGCTTGTGGTTATAATTCTGTAAAAGAATTTGTAGATGCTATGTATGTCTCAGAAAGAAATCAGTTATTAGCTATGTGTAATTTTATTAAATCTAATAGTAAGATGTATAAAGCATTGCAAAATAAAGATTTTAATACTTTTGCTTCTATATATAACGGTCCAGGTCAAGTAGAATATTATGGATCTAAATTAAAACAAGCCTATAATTCTTATCTTTGATATTCTTGTCTATATCTATACATAGTTTTATTTAAATCTACACCTATTCCACGAGAATTTAATATTTCTAAACCAACTTTTTCCCATACTTCTGGTAATATATTTCCTTTAGCATTATTACAAACAGAATGAGCAGGGCTTCCATTTTCACCATCTGTTTTACCACCTTTAGATCTAGGTTGTATGTGGTCATAAGTTAATCTCATTGGACCTTGTAATGTATCTATTGGTTTACCACATATATCACAAAATAATTGATTATTACGCATTAAATACATCCAATGATCTCTTAATTGACCTTTAGATGTTTTTTTAGTTACATGAAAGACTCTATCTGGATGATTTGGATCTTCTATTACTAAACCATCTTTTTCTTCTTTAACAGCTTCTAATATTTTATTTAATTCTGCTATTGAAACTTGATTGGTTTTAACTAGATTTTTAATAAGTAATAAAAAAGTGGAAAGTTCTATTTCCACGCTTTGTTTTGGTATATTATGAACAGGAGTAGACACAGCTTTAGAAGTATATTCAGTTTTTTTAGTTTGTTTTCTTTTATAGATGTGTTCTTTTTCTTGACTTTCTAATTCTGCATAATCCCGGGTTTGTTTAAATCTTTGACATCTTTTTCTAAATTCGTTTTTATTATAAACTTTTTTTCTTCTGTTAGATTTATACTGCATATTAATACCTTTTGAAATATTAATACAAATTAGTAAGTTTCTTATAAATAGAACAATAAAAAAGATCTCCTAAATATATAGGAGATCTTGATTTTCTAAGTAAATTTAATTATTTACTTACTGATTCCAAAGCACGACGAGCTGGAGTCATATAACGTGTCATTTGACGTGCAGGTTGAGCTTTCTTAACAGCTTCTAACAACATTTTATTCATTTTCAATGAAGATTCATATAATTTCTTTGCAGATTTATATGATTTTTCATTTTTATCAGCTGCTTCTGTTAATTCTTTTTCAAAAGCTTCACCTTTAGCAATGATCGCTTCGAAGAAAGATTCCATTTCTTTACTATGTGATTTAATCAATTCTTCACGTTGAAGTTTCAATGCTTCTTCACATAAATTGTTAATTTCAACTACACGTGCTTTATAATTTTCTTCACGGATAGCAGCTTCTTCTAATTGTTTTAACAATTCAGCTTGAACTTCTGTATTTTCTTCAACTTTACGATCTGCTACGTTGATAACATCTTTCATAGCATTATCTTCTTTCTTACGTTCTGCTTCAACCTTTTCGCCGTTGATACAGTCACATTCACCACCATTTTTAGAAACACCGTCTTCATCAGCTGGAACTAATGTTGGTTCTGCAGAATTTGCATATTGTTTAACTTCTTTTGCATTTACTGGTTCTGCAGAAGGCATACCTGTAGCGGCTTTAACGTCGTCAACTTCTTTACCTTCAATGTTAGCAACTGTTTGTTCAGCATCTGTAACATTCAAAACGTTAGATTCTTTCATACTTTCTTTGATCTTTGCGATCACTTCTGCTTTTGTCATTTTATTTTCCTTATATTCTAGTTTTCTAGTTTTATTTCATGAAATAAATTAGTATTCTTAAACTATTTATATTATATAGAACTGTTCTTTATAATGAAAAATCACCATTCCATATTTCTTCTCTACCATCTGTAACTTTATCAACGATAGCATTGTTAATACTATTCATACCAAATGGAGATTGTTTATTTGCTGCATCTAATATAAATGCTTTTATTTGTTGACCGTTATTTACAGCATTAAATAAATCGTCTTCATTTACTTCAATTATCCAAGGATCTGGTAATTCATCAAATATTTCTTGTACACTACCTTCGCTATCATCTACTAAACTTAAGATTTTATCAATATCCCAATCAATATTACTTAAAGTAAAGTATATATTATTGTTTGCATCTGTTAATGGTTCTTTTTGTAATTCATCAGATGGTTCAGAAGGATTACTATATAATTTTTCATTCATAGAATCATCGGCTGCTTCTGGAACTAATACACTACTATCTACTTTACCTGCACTTGCTGCTTGAGCTGCAGTTTGTGCTTGTAAATTAGTATCAAATTCTTTTTCTACAGCGTGATCATCATCCAATTTAGTAATCACTTTATTATCGTTTACTTGAATTGGATCATTACTATCTTCTGTTAAGCTAGATTCTAATAAATGGCTTTCTGGATTAAAGTGTAATTGTTGACCACCAACAGTATCTACTAATACAATATCAACTGTACCATTACCAGCCAAAGCTTTTTGTTTCATTTCCCAAAGATTTGCAATTTCTTTTTGTGCACCATCTAAATCTGTAGCAGATACATTAACATGTTCATTTTGAGTGCCGTTGTTATCATTAATTGTAACTACAGCACAATATTTTGTATCACTGCCGTTTTCTTCATTTATTACAGATTCATCTTCTGTTGCAACATCTTGTGTGATACTACCGGCTGCTGCACCAATAATAGGATGACCAACCATACTACCTGCTGCACCACCTAATACTGCACCAGCAAGACCTTCTTCTTTAGGTTCTTTTTCTTCACCACCTAAATTAGTTGAGCTTTTTTGGAAGTATTTTTCTGTGTCATAAATACCCATACCATCCAAAATCTTTTTAATATTAGAAATTGGAATCATACCATTTTCTTCATGACCTTGTACAAAATGCAAAGCTTGCTTAGGATCATCAGTAAAATCAATCGCATTATCTGTATCATTCTTTGTAACAAATCCACGATTACCTGCTTTTAATACGAATTTTTTACCTTCTTTAGGATCTTTGTCTTCTTCTTTCTTAGCTTCTGTAATAGGTTTTTCGTTTAAAATGGCTTTTTCTGGTACATATTCATCTTCTGCTTCATTTGAAAGTAAACCACTCATCATACCACCAACATTTACTTTATTACCATTAGCATTAATGTCACCTACTTCTGCATTAACATCTAAGAATTCTTTCATTTCATCATCAGATTCGGTTTGACCATTCATAGCTCCACCAACGTTTACATCATTATCATTAGCTGTAATGTCACCTACTGTAGCAGTAGCATTAAGGAATTCATTTAATTTTGTTTCTGATTCGTATTCCACAGCTTCACCTTTTTCATTTCTTAAATCAAAATCTGTTAATGGTTCAAATTCTCCATCTGTTGCTTCACCTTTAGCAATGATAGCTCTTTTACAACGATCACAAACTACAAAACGTTTATTGTCATCTGTTTTCATGTTATATAATTCATTTGGAGAATCTACATCACCACAAAGTTCACATGTTTCTATATTATTTTCTGAACCAGCTTCTTCTACAGATTCTTTTGTTTCTTCATCTTCTGGAACATTTTCAATAGTAACACTATCTACATTAACTGTACCATTTAACATTGCATTTCTTGCCATTTGTAAAGCTTGGTCTAAATCAGATACATCATCAGAAGTTTCTGTTTCCAATGTAGCAATAGATGTTTGTGCACCTGTCTTAGGATCTGTTTCTTGATCTAGTTTAGTGGAAGTTTTAGTTACAGTACCATAACCAATACCTTCTAATTGTTGTTGTAATGTAGCAGCTTGATCTAAATCACGTACAACATTAGTAGAAGATGTAGTTACTGTGAATGTTTCTTGTAAGCTACGCGGATCTTTAACTTCTACTTGTACTGATTCAGATACAGGCATACGTGTAAATGTAGAAGAACTTGGATTACCAACGAAATCAATACCTAAGATTTCATAATTCTTAACATATTTACCTTCCATATCACCAACACCACGAATAGAAGTACCTACAGAACATTCAGCTTCTAACAAAGCACGTAAGTTTTTACCTTCATCTGTATTTAATACTTCAATATCCATAAATAACATATCATAACGACCAGGTTCTCCATCTATAGTAACATTTACATTCTTTTTAATATATGCATTTGTTACCACATGAGATGCTGTTGTAGGAGATACAAATGAACCTTCTGGATGTTCACAAGCTTGACTTAATAATTGTTTTGTCTCTAATAAAGGTCTAGCTTCTTGAATAGCTTGTGCTAAAACTTGTGTTGAATAAATACGACCGTTTTGATTTTCACGATTTAAAATTGTGCCTGGCAAGTTTCTAACAATTAATGTACCGTTTTTACCAGCAGATAATTTTAAAGATTCTTTTAAATCTTTTGAAATCTTAATATCAGAAATAACTTCGCAATTTTCTATAAGCAAGTATTTTGATTTACCTGTAACAGGTGAAATAATCTTTTTCATTGATAATTATCCTTATAATATAAGTATACTTTAATGTATAGAACTTCTTAATAATAGAAAATAACTGTTGATTTAACTAAAAAAATATACCCCCTAAATTAGAGGGTATATCAATATTTTATATGCTAAATAAATTAAGCAGATTTATCAATTTCATTACCCATTAAGAAATAATTGAAATTAAATGTAGCTTTGATTTCAACTGGATTTGAACTAGATGCATCAATTTCACCCAATGAAACTTCAGTTGGAAATACATCATACAATTTAATATCATATTTTTCTGCACTACGAGCTTCAGAATTTGCATCATATACGTCTGGATTAACTAAAGAGATATTTACATCTGCTTTATAATCTTTCAATAAAGAAATTGTACCAGCACCATAATTATGTAATACATTTAACCATTTCTTAAAGCCTTCTGCAATCTTAGCATCCCAAACTTCGATGAAGTTTACTGTCCATGAACCTTGACGTGTTTGTTTACCAGCATATACACGTTTAAAACCAGCCCATGTTACTTCAGTTTGGTCATTTGTCATTGTAGGAAGACTATATGATTGGCAACGTAATTCAAGTTGTTCTGTACCATTCAAACCCGAAAAAACGTCAGAAACTAAATTACCTGTTAAACCCATTGTCCAAGTAGACACAAACTGTTTTAATGGATCATCTAAGGTTGCAACTGTATCTAATGATTTTAGCATTTTATGATTACCTTTGTTAAAAATTTAAAAAAGCTTTTCTAATATTAATTAGAACTTAATTTATAATAAATTATAGTAGTATTTATATTAATTCCATTGATTAATATATAATACACTGTGATTTCTTAAACTATCACATTCTTCTTTTAATCTATCTAATCTTGCTTTTAATGCTTCTGTATTGATTTTGAAATCACCTTCTAATTCAACACCACTTCTAGCTTGGATAATAGATTCAATAAAACGATATGATATGAATTTTAATAAATGATCAGATTTAGAAGGTTCAACGTATTCTGGAGATGTAAAGCCTAAAGCAATTTGCCATGAAAGCATACCAAAGCCCCAAGGAATCAATACTTCAATACGATCCTTCATACGATTAATAGTATATTGTGGTTGACCCGTAGATAAATCATCTAATGTATTACTTAAGATAGTTTGCATCAAATCGAAATTACTATTACCAACTTGAATGCCAAACATTTGCATATTCCACATACTTGGATTAGACCACGTATTCCAAGCAGGTCTTTCTACTCTCATAACACCCATAAAATATGCATGTTGCATTTGATCTTCTGGAACTCTAGGAGCACCTTTACTAAATACATCTGTAAATGGAATAACTAACATTCCATCTTCCATAATAGGTCTAACTACATTACTCCAATTAAACGTAGACATATAACCACTATCTGAACTATAAGCTGTACACATATTAATACGCATAGGAAAAGTACGATAATAATCTAATGTGCCTAATTTAATAGCAGCTTCTTTAAGCAATGTTTCTTTATCAGATATAGCAAAATTTGGATTAGCTACATCTAAAGCTATTGCACTATCAATAAGATCTTTAATTGGATAAAAACTTGCCATTTTAATTATTCTTCACTAATTGGTTTATTGGATGAATCTGTTCTAATACCTTTAATATATCTTGCAATATGCGTGTTTGATTCATATTCATAGACATCTACAAGCTTACCTAATTTAATAGATAAATCTTTACACATTTGTTTTGCTTTTTCTAAATCATCACCAGCATTTAATTCTTCAACTTCTTTGTCATCACCCCAAGGACCAGTCCACCCGGCAGTATAAACAATAACATATTTAGTTGTTTTAGGTCCAAAATAATATTGACTTTCTTCTTCTACTAATGTTCTAAATTTACTCATGTGCTATAATTTCCTTGTTAACTATTAGAACTTTTTAAACTCAAATTTAAGCCGCATATGGATCTGAATCTACACCATAGACATCTCTACCACGGGCTTTTTGTTTAAAGTATTCTTCACTATCATATTGCATACTATCTGGAGCATATTTATATTCTTCATATGATAATTCAGGATGTTGATACCAAGTATTAAATTCATCTAAATTAAACCATTCGATAAGCTTTAATCCATTGAATTCTGCTACTTTTCTTTTAATTGGATCTGTAATTGTCCATTGCTTTAAAGCACGCTTATAATAATCGCCATCTTGAGATTTTAACCATTCTACATCTTTTTGACAATTCGGATCATTTGGATTATATTTTCTTCTACCATGCGTCCAAACTTTATTATAATTCATGAATAAATCTTCAGATGGTACATAATAATCGGCTTGAAAATGACGATGCGTATCTGGATTAACAAATCTATCATCAGTATAAGATATTTTAACATCTGGCCATTTTTCTTTTAACTTTTCAAAAATATATTCTTCATCTTTAGATGAATTATATCCTGAATCTTTATCAAATACTTTCTTTTCACCTTCTTGTATTTGATTTTGACTTAGCCATTCTTTAATATCATTAATATTTTCAACTAATTTTTTAAATCTAGACATATTTTATACCATTCTTGTAATACTTTTAGGCGGGAATCTATTCATTTTACTATCTTTTTCATCTCCAGCTATTCCAATATAATATATTTGTCCATCTTTCTTTTGTGCTTTATAACCATTTTCTCTAAATGCCGGATAATTAGAAAGTCTAAGTGTATTTAATAAAGCCCGCGTACCCCAATATTTTTCATATGTTTTACCAGTTAAACCATGAGGAATACTAAATCCACGCGGTACTTCATCAACATAACGTTCTTTAGCCATATTTATTAAATACTCTAACATTTCCGGAGGTAATGTTTCATGGATAAAGCTACCAGGATTTTTACTTCTATGTGGATCTATAGTATCATAAGTTTTTAATAATTCATTATCATTTGTATCAAATTCTCTTTCTGCGTTTTCTGGTAAATTTATTAATTGATAAATTGTATCTAAATTCATTTTATATTGTCTACCAGTTGGTACGCCTTGCTCATTACATTCTTTTGTATATACAACAATAGTTTTAGCTGAAGGAGCTTCATTTTTTAATTGATTATAACTATTCATCATTCTCATGAGAGTTTCATTATCACCATCTTCTTGTTGTAAATATGATTTTATATTATTTTCAGCCTCTTTGTAATCTACAAAAGCTGAAATTTTTTCTAAATCTTCAAATCCTGCGATCACAAAGCGTCTATCTGGTCTAATAACTTTTCCAGTTTCTTTGTCTTTAATACCAGGTTCTAAGATATAGATTTGATGAAATTTAGGTGGTATTCCAATTCTGGCCATAATTTCTGTCACTTTTCTTGGATCAGATACTCTTTGTGGCTGTATAGAATGTCCTCTAGCTTCGTTTATAGATTCGTTGGTAGTTAATGAATCACCTTGATACCATTTTCTTATTTCTTTAAATAACTCTTTATCATTTAAATTTGATCTAAACCATGTTTTTTTCATATCTTCTAATTCAGCTAACTTATGCTCTTTATTTTGAGCTTCTAATTTTTTCTTTACTTCATTGAAATATGGTTGGTATCTGTCTTTCCAAGATAAATATTTTTCCCATTCTTTTAATATAAAAGATAGATCTTCGTTTGTAAAACCATCTTGTTTTTTCTTAATGAAAGTTCTTGTTATTAAATCGATATGATTTTCTTTTACTTCATTTAACTTTTCTATTAGCTCTGGACTAGTATACATATCTTCTAAAGCTTCACTATCATCCATATATTTTTCTACATTTCGATCTAATTCTTTTGTTTTTAACTTAGTTATTAATTCTTTATTGGCATAAGGATCATTTTGATCAATATCTATACCTTTTGCTTTTAATCTAGCTATTTTGTTTTCCATAGCTCTATCTGTTAATGGATGACCTAAAATTGCTCTTTTAATTGCTTCTTGATTTATAGGTAAATTATAAATATTATCTATAAAATCCTGTATGGTCATCGTATCACTGGTTTCTTTTCTGAAAAAAGTATCTGTGGCTTTATAATCAGTATGATCTTTTCTTACAAGATCATAATACTTTAAGTTGATTTTATCTATTTCTGGATATGTTTTATAATCTGGCATATCATCTGCATTTAGATTTAAATCAATATTATTATTTTTAATAAACTTGCTATCTTTTTTATCAAAACCTGCAAATTTAACCATTTTTTTATGTTCTTCATCCCATAATGGAATACCATCTAATAATACAGTATTAAGTCCATGCGCTAATAAAAAGATAGCATTTAAAGTATAGCCGTTTGCTTTTAAATTAACTCCTAACTTTCTATTTTTAAATTTATCTAGAGCATCTTTTTTAAAATTTGTTTTCATATGATACTGTTCTAGTTGTTGATCAATAATTTCAGTATCTTCTGGAGTTAGAGCTTGCGAACCTAAATTATCTAAAATATTTTGTTGATCTTTTAATGAATAACTTTTAAAAGCTAAACTATTTAAATTAGCTTTTAAAAAGTTAGATGCTGCTTTTTTACCAACTTTTTCAAGCATAGCATTATAATCAGACATTAACTGCTCTACATATTCAGAAGGTGTTAGCTTTCTATATTTTTTACTAATGTCTTTTTTAGCATCTTCTACTAGCATTTGCCAATTTTTGTTATTCATTATTATATTCCTTTGTTAATCATCAGTTGAATCTAACCAATCACCAAAACTTGATACATTAATATGTTTTAATATTTTATCGTGAGAAGATCCAATATCTTCAGTATCAGTAGCAATGTTTCTTAAAAGAGCATTTAATTCTTGCTTTGCTTCATCACTATCCATATCAACTTTACGCTTTTCTAAACTTTTAATTTTATCTACTACTTTTTTAACAAAATTATAAGCACCATTTAGATTTTTATCATCTCCTTTCATACTCGCTATACGCTTATATGTTCTACTTCTAGCACCTGGTTCTAAATGTTTTTGTAATCCAGTCATATCTAAAACCTGATCTAATGTTCCTGTAACATGTGGTAATTCTTCATATTTATCTTTTAATTCTGCAGCTTGTTTTAAAATTTCATCCTGTGGTACAACATATTTATTTTGTAACACTGTATCAAATTCATCATTATTTTTATAAGTAACTGTTTTTGGAATTAATTTTAATTTACCATCACTACCCCATCTATATTCTTTGCCATCTATATTGAAAAGCATACGAGTACTAAAAAATTCTTTATCATTTTTCTTTTTAGCTTTTTGTATTTGTTTTTCAAAATCTTCCATACTTTTAAATGTGATTTCTTGCTTATCTCTAAAAGAAACACTAAATTCTAACGGTTCTTCTTCAGTCACAAATTCATAATCATTATTGTAACCTGTATATCTATACTTGTGTTTAGGTATATAAACTGGTACTAAATTTTGAGCCTTATCAAATTTATATACTCCATATTCTTTGTAGTTTTCAGAATTTAATGTAGATATAATAAACTGCATATCCAAAGTAATTTCATTTTCGTGTTCATTTTTCCATTGATCAAATTCTTCTTTACTATTGAATATTTTTATTGTATGTGTATTTTTCCATTTTTCATATTTTTCATTGTCATCAAATTCTTTTTGAATTTGACTAAATATTTTATCTTTAATACCAGATTTTGTTTTAATAGTAACATCTTTTTCTAATCTTTTATCTAAACCCATACTTTTGATAGTTTGATAATCTGTAGATAATATTGGTTTATTTGTATCTTTTGTATATTTTATATTTAATTGATCAACATGAGATTTTAAACTATTTTCATATTTAATTTTTACAACATCTGGCATAGCTAAGTTATTTAAAGTATTTGTTTGAATATTTTTATTTGAATTTTTAGGAGATACTGTATAATTTTTTATGAGATTATCTTTATCCTTTTCAAAAGTGATTAAATTTTTACTGTTTACTTCATTAAGACCTTTTTCTATATTATATAATTTATTATTATTATAATAATTAATATAATATTCAGTATAATATTTGCTAAATACATTATTCCAAGCACTATTAAGTATTCTAGATATTTCTTGTTTGTTAGTTGTTTCGGCTATTTCATCAGTTAATGTATATAAATAATCATATAATTCTTCTCTTTTAAATTCTGGAATTTGACCTAAAAGAGCTTTAATTCCATTATATATATTTTGATCTACTTCATTTTTAATATTGATTTTTAATTGTTTCTTTAATATAGGATAATAATATTTTTCATCTATTTCTTCTTTTGTTAATTCTCTACCAGTATGTATAGTATTATTAACTGAAGCATCTCTCCAATCTTTATATATATTAGTTCTTGTAACTAAATCAAAGCGGTCTAGATCATAAATATCACTATATTTAGCTTCCCAATCTGGATATTTATCAGCTAATGTATTTACGGCTTGTAAGTCATCTGTTAATCTTTCATCCAAATCTTCTGGATGTTTGTTATTAAATTTCTCCATAGTATCTGCATTTTCAGGTTCCTCTAAAAATGCTTTAAATAAATTAACAGGGATTTTAATAGGATTTTTTGTATCTACTTTCCATATATATAACTGATTACCATTTTTATCAAATCCATTTTCTTCTATTGCCACTTTTGGATATAATACTACTTTATCCTTTTTTCCATCTAAATATTCATTTTTAAATGCTTCTAATTCTTCTGGAAGATTATTAATTTGAGATAATATATCTACTAATTCTTTTTTTCTTGGTACATCTTTACTTGGTACAAATCCACCCAATACAAAATAACGTTCAGGAACAAGAGAAGGTATTTTTAATAGAGGGCATCTTTTGATTATTCTATTTGGCCATTGAATTTTTGGTTTTCTGGTATCATCTAAAGAAGGATGTATACCAGATAAAGTATATAGCAAACGATTTGTAATATCAGCATAGTTTTGCTGTAAATCTATCTTATCTGAAGATAAATCATCTGTTGTCATTAAGCCTTTTAGATTTTTTGGATCTATAAAATCTTCAGTTATATCATATTTTGCTTTTAAATCTTTAAGTTTATTTTTACGCGTAGTTTCAATATTATGCTTATTTAGAAGATAATTAGTTAAAGCATGCGTTGCACCACCTAACAAAGCAGGATTGATACCAGTTAAAGCACTTAATCCAGCTTGACCTGCAGTTTGAGCAAGATTTGTATTAAGTACATCATTACCTAACTTAGTCCAAAAATCGCTATTTTTAGTATCGGCTTTACTCAATTTATAAGATTTTTTACTTTTATTTAGTTTATTTTGATCTTTTTCATTTTTATAGTAATTATATTCAAAATCTTCTTCATCGGGTGTTTTCTTATCTTCTAATAACCAACCTTCTTTTAAACCTTTATATGTACTAATTGTTTTATTTTCTTTTAATACTTCTATTTTATTATAATTATTAGATTCATATAATTTTTCAGATAAACCCATAGCAATCGGTAAATTACCAGCTTTTGATTCTACAATTTTACCTTCTTTATTATATGCTTTAACTGTATACTCGTGATTTGTATTTTCATAAAAAGTTTTCCAACCTGCTTCACTTCTTAACATAATTGGAGAATGTGGATGTTTTTTTCTTATTAATTGAACATATTGATCAACAATAGGATCATCTACCGAAGTAATAGGAGGTAGCATTACTTCTAAAGGTTCTTTTTTAAATGGAGGACAACATATCATTCTAGCTTCATATCTTTGTGGTTCTGGTGCTTTTTTCTTAAAAGGCCAAAATTTTTCAGTTAATTGCTCATTATTATCTGATATACTTTCACGAAATACTCTATCCCCTAATTCA
>Ga0326513_10001162_pt1 | contig 21403 bp, 18 predicted proteins | sample 2_2465_0518_D_FD_203654 | JGI IMG/M metagenome (GOLD analysis project Ga0326513, IMG submission 203654) | Bovine rumen microbial communities from UC Davis, California, United States - 2_2465_0518 | ecosystem: Host-associated > Mammals > Digestive system > Stomach > Rumen | place: USA... | reverse complement strand
ATATCAGGTGGTGCTGAAGTGCTTGTCGCAGAATTGGATTCTACTCCATTTTCTGATATCCAAGACGCAGCATTGAGTGGCAAGGCGGTCTTTGTCGTTACTACTGATGGAGATTCCTACTATGGTTTGGCAGGATTATCAACACTTGCCGTTGACGAGTATGCCTTATTCAACGTCGTTATGTATGATGACTCTCATGGCATTGACAATCCGAATATTGCTTATATCTTTGTTGATTCCAACGATGATTGGTATAACGATTCCGTTGACGTTCAGAAGAAATTAGTTAGCGGATCAAATATCAAAACAGTAAACTCAACATCGCTTGTCGGTAGTGGCAACGTATCCGTTCAGCCTACGCTTGTAAGCGGTACGAACATCAAGACCATTAACAATACATCGCTTCTTGGAAGCGGAAACATCAACATACTACTTTACGAACCTGGCGATTCAATAACTTATGGCGAGTATGAGAGCGGTCTTGTAACCACTGGTTTCGTCACATCAAGCAAAACGGAAGACCACTATACAATACCATTGCCTAAACCATGTACGGCTTCTACAGTATCAATTACTAATTTTGGTATTATTTGTAGACAAGATGCTAACTATGTCCACGGCACAGGTGCAACAACATATAAAACTCCATCATATACTGCGGCTTTAACTGGACAGGACTCTGATGGTGCATATACGTCTATAAAAGTTGTTTGTACGTGGTCAAACACGAGTAATGTTGTAAATAATGCTCCAATAGCCGCTAATATCAGAGGTGTATTCACATTTGCATAAGAGGTAAAAAATGAAATACTTAATCAAGAATAGAAAAGAATTTACAATCACAATCGTTGCTCTAATAGTGGCGATACTTGATGTTCTTCGTGTGTTGGGAGTTGATGTTCCTAATTTCTCTGAAGAATATCTGCTGACTATAGTTTCGGCAATCATGGGAGTTTTGGTGTGGTTCTACAATATGCCTACATCGAATGAAAACCACCATTTCACGCAAGTGATGCGGAGGGCGAAGAGGTTCGCCAAAGACGGCGACTTGAGGATGTTTGACCATCTCCAAAACGCTGAAAGGGAATGGGAGAGTGATAAGAATGATTAACGCTCTCTCAATCATTCCTGTTAAAACTGCAAGTTGCCCAGAAATGGGAGATTACGCTATCGCCAAGAAGATGAACGTCAAATGGGGTTCACAGAAACGAGGCGATATTGTTTTATTTGACTTTAATCACAACGGTACATCCGACCACATCGGAATAGTTACATATGTTGGCAACGGTTATATTGAGACAGTTGAGGGCAACACAGGAAGCGGAAGCGATACGAACGGCGGAGAAGTCCAAAAGCGGACACGGTACAAGAACCAAGTAAATTATTTTGTTAGACCAAAATATAACACTCAAGTAACTGCTGATATGGTTATATCTACCGCTCTTGCGGAAGTGGGAATAAAGGAGTCACCTGCAAATTCTAATAAGGTCAAATATAACCAGTGGTTTTATGGCTCTAATACTTCCGCCTTTTGGTGTTGCACGTTCGTGTGTTGGGTCTTCGCTCACGTTAAGACCGATATTAAACCAGTAGAAAAGCCAAAGGATAAATACGGCTATATTCTGCCAGAGCCTACCTTGAAAAGAGGAAACTCTGGGGACAGAGTAAGAGAACTGCAAAGATTTCTAAACTGGTATTGTAACGCTAAACTTATTTTTGATGGGAAGTTTGGGGCAAAGACCGAGGAGAAACTTAAAATCTTCCAAATGACCGAGGGGCTTTCAGCCGACGGCATCTATGGGAATAATTCATACAGAAAGGCACTCGCCTATACTAATCAGACAGTAAACGGCAGAACCCTCATAAAGGAATTAAAAGCGGAAACTTCGCTTGAACTTATGACTTCTATGGTGGGACAGTCCCTTGCCGTCGTAAACGCCTCCAGAAGAGCCGTTTTTTACTCCACACGAGACGGAAAGCGTCAACAGGGTAAATACTATACCGACAGGGATAAAACGGCTGAAATCGGCAATTTTACGTCTCTGGGACACGCTAACGGTGCGACAATCAAAGGAACTCAATTTTATGTGTGTTCGTATTACGGCGGTAAGAACACAAAGAAAGTCACAATTATTGACGACAAACTCAAAAGAGTTGGTTCGTTCAATCTGCCTGTAGCCGTATCGGGGATAGCGTGGGACTCAAAAAAAGGTGTATTAATCGGCTCAAAAGGCAAGACGATTTACATCTTCAATGGAAATAAGAAAGTTAAATCGAAATTCACGCTGAAATTTGCCGACGGAACTCCGCAAGATATTATGGCTTATGGCGGTTACATCTATGTATGCAGAAGTTACGTCAGAGGAAGTATCTCTTGTATAGATGTGTACGATTATTCTGGCACATATACAGGCTCGTTCACCATCAACGCCAATGAACTCGAAAGTTGTGATGTTGATGAAAACGGATACATTCATTTTATTACTTGGAACAAGGCAAGACTTGTTAAGACGGGGGTGAGGGTATTATGACGGAATCAGTTATAGTCGCAATTATCACTGGCGGTCTTGCCACTGTGTGCAATCTGATAGTCGCACTCACTAACAACGCAAAGACGCTCTATCGTATTGAGCAACTCGAAAGAAAGATGGAGAAACACAACAATTTAGTCGAGCGGGTTGCATTGTTAGAACACGACGAGCAGACACAATGGAAACGAATTGACGAAGTCAAAGAATTTGTTATGAACCGTAAGTAAAGGAGAAGAAAATGGCATCATACGTAGCACCTGTGTATGACGAGGAAAAATATCGTCAAGGGATAAACACAGATTTTTACAAGAACGCCGCCGACCAATATAAACAACAGGCGGAACAGCAAAGGGCGACGCAACTTGGTGAGGCTCAAAAACAGCAACAGTCTGCCTTAAAACAGGCGTATATTACCAAATTGCAGAACCAAAAGAGGTTAAATGAGAACCTCGCACAACAGGGCATAAGGGGTGGTGCATCCGAAACTGCCAATATCAAACTGGCAAATCAATATGGTTCGGAAAGAGCCGCTGCAAATGCAAACTATTCTAATTCTGTAAATCAGATTAATCAAAATATTGATAGAAATATTTTTGATTATCAATCCGATATGGACTCAAGAGCAGAAGAGTATCGCCAGAACCAAGCCAACGCAAGGTGGCAAGCCGAACGTGAGGACACTCTCAATGAGTACAATTCGGCAGTAGAGTATTGGAATAATTATTATCTCGATTACTATTCTGGTACAAAGAAGAAGAACCTCAACAAAGAGTTGAAGAAGGCACAGAAACTCCTCGCAAACGCTACGACTGCGGCAGAAAAGATACAATACGAGCAGATGATTAGGGGAATAAGAAACAGACTTGGGGTAATTAGAAATAAGTAAGGAGTCCGAAATGCCTAATATTAAATCTAAAACAGGACAAGCAAAGGCGAAAACCATCGCCAAAAATGCCAAACAGAAACCAAAAGTAAATAAAAAGAAGAAGAAAAAAGAAGAAGAAAAGCCACGGAAACAACCCACCACAGGCTCGAAGCCGAGGCAGGGTGGCTCGAAACCGAAAAGCGATGCTAAACCGAAATATACAAATCGGTCAACAAGCGGAACTGTTGGCAACTCAAGAGGAAACGAAAGACGCTCTGGAGCGATTACTGCCCAGAACTCAACTGCTGGTAAGGCGTTAAGGGGCGGATTCGAGTATTTTGGTGAAAAAACTGCACGAGATGCGGCGAGCCTTGCGAATATGTCGAGCAAGAAAGCATACGGCAACGCTGGCTACGGCAACAAAGGCAAAGCGAGAACATCGGCTGGCAGTACCCAAAAGAACGACAGGTCTCCAAAGAAAAATATTGACTCCGTCCACAACCAGCAGACTGCTCATGATAAAAATAAAAAGCAAAGAGATGAGCGTAGAAAGAGCGGTTATCAGCAGGAAGTTTATAAGGATATTTACGACGAGAAAGGGAATTTCGTCGGCACAAAAAAAGTACACGAGAGATATGCCAAAGGCGTATTAGACGCAAGAAACAAACTTAAGGAGCAAGAGGAAAAGTCGCTTGAAATGGGTGCTTCTGGCTTTTCTGACAAAGAGCATAGTGTAAAAGTGCCAGTTTATTCGGCTTATGCAAAGGGCAAGGCGAAAGAAGCAAGGGCAGACCTGAAGAAAGACCTCAAATCAATTAAAAAAGAAAATGTTCAAGCAGTTAGAGACGACTTCAATGCATGGGCGAAAGAAAATGGGCTTTCTGACGACACGGTACTTGAAAACGGCATGACGGTTGCGGAGTACCGCAGAAAAATGATAAACGATGCTCGTGCAGATTTTGACAATAACAAAGAAGTCAAGAAGATGTTAGAGCAAGCCGATAAAGCCGTTAAAGATGCTGGCGTTGTGAAGTTCTCTAATCAAGACATTTATAAGGGGTCAGTTAAAGCCGCCAAAGAAATGGCAGACTACCTGCTCCCATACGGAGCATCCGCAAAGGGCGTTCTGAAAACCGCAGAGGGCATCGCCAAACTCGGAAAGGCTGGCAAAGCACTTACGGAAGTTGGAGAAAAGGGCGGAAAGGTGCTCTCAAAAGAGGGACAGGCACTTGCAAAACATTTTGCTGGCAAAATCAACGGTGAAAATGCAGGAACGATTTTAGAAGACCTTAGCAAGACCGTGATGAAGCGTGACTTCCGCCAAAATGTTAAAAAAGAATTTCTTGCCAACACAATACAAGATGCGATTTTAGGCACATCCATAGATGCGGCGAAAGGCAAACAGGAAGGGCTTGGCGGCAAGGATTTCGCCAAATATATGGGCGAAAACGCTTTGCTGAATTTTGGTATCGGTCTTCCTGCGTCAATGCTTGCAGGCAAAACTGGCAAGGCTGGCAAACAGGCACTCAATACAGATATAAAAGAAGCGGTAAACAATTCATTTGCTGGCTTCAATCAGATAACCAAATCAGAGGGTGCAGAGTACATCAAACTGACTAAAAAGAGTGAGAAAATGCCTCTGACAGAGCCAGAACAAGCACGTTTATCTGAACTTGAGAACAAGGTTAAAACACAAACCAAAGGTGTCGCACAAGTTGATACCAAAGGAAAACTTGTTGCGAACGACGGAAAAACGCTCAATGCAGTTGCAGATGCCAATGAAGTTCAAAGACTTACTTATTTGAAGTCAAAAGAGGCGAAAGGTGTACGTCTTTCCGCAGAAGAGGCTGGCGAATATGCAAATTTGGAGAGCAAGTTCGGCGGTGCGTATCAGACGGTACAAGACAACACGTTAAAAGCCGTTGCTCTTTCAAAAATATATCCAAAAGATATTGATTTGAGTCACATGGAAAGTGCGACTAATTTTGCGAAACTCACCGATGACCAGAATTTAATCAAGTCTGTAGAAAAGGCTCATGTTGATGTAGTAAAAAAGCAGTTTAATACTGATACGACCACATCGCAGTTTATTGCATCAACAAACGAAAGGTCAAATGGCGGTCTACTCATGCGTCCGATGACGGATAAAGTCAAAGCAGATAACCCAACACTTAAGACCGAACGAGGTGGGGCGGCGAGAGTTATTGACGAAAACGGTAATGTCACAATATATATTGACCCGAAAATACCGTCAAAAAAGACGAAGAGACTTGCCGTGTTCCACGAATTTGGGCATCATACTATTTCAGTTGAGGGCGACAGAGGGCTTATCGAGACAGTTAAATCTTTAGTAGGCGATGCTGAATGGAACAAAATGAAGTCCCAGATGGAGAACGACTACAAGGGCTTGCAAGAACGTATCGCCAGCGGTGAAATCTCATCTGATGATGTTCATGTTGATATAGACGAAGAAGCGGCGTGCAACCTGTTTGCAAAACAACTGGATAAAAAGGATATTTTCGCATATATTGCTGGATATAATCCTAAATCATTCGGCAAGATGAGGACTTATATGAATAAGCAAATTTTGGACAACCCAAGATTTGCGTCCGACCCAGACATAAAAGAACTTGCCGACAGAATGAAAGAAGCCTATGAAGCCACACTGCATCCGAGATTTTGCGACGTTATCGACGAGGCTATGTTTGGCAAGACATCGTACTATATAGAGCCTAATTATGGTGCTGGTTACGCTCCTAAATTTTACTCAAAAATGTATGAGGTTGTTGATAAAAGACTCGGTAAAGGGGCAAGAATTGGCATAGACGAAAAATACATCCAGCGGTTCTTTATGAAGAAAAGATGTAGCCCAGAAGAATATAAATTTTCTGGTATACACGCATGGCTTGAAGACAAGAAAGCCGCAGGCGTTAAATCAATAACCAAGGAAGACCTTCTTGATTTTTTGAGAGCGAACTCTCTTCAGTTAGAAGAAAAAAGGCTGACTGACGAACCGAAAACTCGCCCAGAAAACTCGTATGCTCCAGAAGAATATGATTATTCTGAAACATATATGGACACTCCGCCAGAGGGGTATGATGAGTACGGTGATTACACTGGTGTTTACGACGAAGTAGAACCTGACGGTTATTATCCAGACAACACTCCTGAAGTTAGCCCTCCTGAAGATGGCAAAGAAACGAGATGGCGTAAATTCGGCGGGATGAACCTCATACTCCCCGAGGGCGAAAATTATCGGGAAATTTTGTACAAATTGCCAGATAATATAGTACGGAGCAACGAAGAGCGAAATAGGCGTGGCATAAAGGGATACCAAAACCAAGCCATGGAAACCCATTGGGAAGACTCTAATGTAGTTCTTCATTCAAGAATACAAGATTTCCATGTTGCGGCATCAGACTCGCCTGTAGGCACAAGTTCTAAAACCAGAGAAATAAATGGTGATGAAATTTCCGACATCGCAGATTCAGTTGAGCGTGAGTTCCAAGCGTGGTTGACCGCCGAGGATAGAACTTCCATGACGGCGATTGATTTCGGCGACAATTATTCTATTGAAGTTGAGCCTTATGGTGGCGGCATCTCAGTAGATATTCTAAACCGAAATACTGGTGAGTTTTTACAGGGCGATACCTTTAGCGATGGTGAAATTGAAGACGCATACGATTATATTGATGACAGTGTTTGGCGGTATGCCTCAGAAGAGACGAGAGTTGAAAATCTCGAAACATACGAAAAGGGCGGTGGGGTTTTATTTGTAGAAGAAATCCAGTCCGACTGGCATAACGAGGGGAGCAAATCTGGGTATATATCAGAGGAGCAAAGAAAAAAAATATCTGAACGTATAGATGCTTTATCTGAAGAGGAAGGCGTTCTTGGACATGAATATCGCGAGTTGTATCAAAAAGCCTACAGGAGCGACGAATTCGCACAGCGTAACCGTGATTTTTGGGAGGATGTTCGGACTCGTGGGGAAATGGGTACAATTAATGCTTATGATTATGCCACTAAAAAACAGGAGATACTAAACGATATTATTACCGAAAATGGCGGTGGACACGTTATTTCACGATTAGAAGAAATAAGAGCCGAATACGAGAAACTTGACGAGGCTGGCTCCGCTCCGCCAGACGTTCCATATAAAGGCAGAGCATATGTTGATTATGCACTTAAAAATGCTATCCGTGAAGCCGCCGAAAACGGACAGGATTGGGTTGCTTGGACAACGGCAAAACAACAGGCTGATAGATGGTCAGAAAAGTATATTGAGTCATATACCAATGAGTACGACAAACATATGGTCAAATTCATGGACAGATATGTTGGCGATTTTGACCCTAATGTTAAAGTCGAGAAGATAACCCTCGCCGAAAACGGCATGGAAGTTTGGGGTATCAGAATACCAGAAAACATGAAAGAGTCCGTTCTCAACAAGGGGCAGACATCGTTCATGCTCATTGGCAAGAACGCAAGCACAAAAGAAAAACTTGCTGGAATTACCGCATATGCTAATGGGGTTGCCACCTCTGCTCTAAACAGGCTCACTAAAGGTGGGGCAGATAGGGCAAAAAAACAATTATTGTCCGAAATTCAAAAGGCAAAAGCGAACGGTGCTACACAAGAAGAATTGTTTGAAATTCACGATGCAGTCCGTAAACAGACTGGATGGGTTATGCTTCCAGAGGGAGAAATGGCGTTTGAGATTAGCGATGCCGCCTCTCGCTTCAACTTGCAAATGAAAGCAATGAATATCACATGGGACTCTACAAAAGTAGGGGAACTATCAAAATTAGAAGAGCAAGAAGCGAACGGAACTATCACAAAACCAGGGAAGAAAAGGTTGGACACTTTAAGAAAAGAAGAAATCAACTTTATGCTTTACAATGACCCTAAGGGCGTCTCCCTAAAAGAAGTGTTCCATCATCCAACATTATTTAAGGCGTACCCTCAACTTGCAAAGGTTAAAGTTGTAATGGATTGGAATGCAGAACCATTCTCTGTGGTGAAACAACCTGATGGCAGTTATAAGACTAAAACTAAAAGCGGAGATGGTGCTTTATTTGGTTCGTATGACGCACAGACTAACACCATTCGGTTTAATCCGAGTATGTTCAACAGCAAGTCTGTTCAGCAAATGTGCAAAGACTTAGGTAAGTCTAAAACAGAACTTGGGCGGTCAACCTTGCTCCATGAAATACAACACGCCATTCAAGCAATAGAGAAGTGGGAAAACGGGTACTCGGTAAATCGTTTTTATGCGACTCAACTCGTTAATAATATCCCATATAAAATCTCCCGAAGAAGTATTGCTAAAAATCCAGTTGACCAAGAAAGGCTTGAGACTGTGGTTATTCCAGCAGCCCAAAACGCAGCACAAAACATGGTTAGACCATTATCTGGTAGCCCTGTAACGGCAGACGAGGTTGTAGGGGCTGAGATGTTGGTGCTTGGACAGAACCCAAAATTTGCAGGAGCATTAACGCCATCTCAGTATGCCAATCAGGTTTATAACGAAATCCTTAATATATGTCCAGACATTCCGAATGATGCCAATACACAAATAGCAATAAATAATTATCTTAAAGCATCATTTGAATTGACTCGTTTATCACGAATTTCTGCTAATGATTTGCACGACGCTTATGCAGAAGTAATCGGAGAGCAAATGGCGAGGAACACGCAAGACCGAATGAGCATGAACGCAAAGGAGCGAGCGGCAACATTCCCTTATGACAGGAAAGCGACATATAGGTATGCTACGCTTAGAGCAAGAACGTATCCAAGCGACTCTGTACAGTTAAGGGCTTTTTTAGGGGCAAGACCAGATGCAATAACAGACAAGAGGGGCAAGGTACAGTTCTCGCTTAACAAGGACGACCCTACCAAACTTCAAAACATGGTAGAAAAGGTTAAAGCCGCCGCCGCAAAACATATAGAAAAGTCGGCTGGGTATGGCAAGCCTAAGTTAAGAAGAGAGTTAGACGACCTCAAAAAAGAACTCAAAGGGACTGACGACGCACAGAGAAAGGCTGAAATTGAGTCTCGTATTTCTGAACTCAGCAAAGAAATAGAAGCAGATTTTGAGAGCAAAAAGAAGACGATGACCGAGGCTTTCGACAAGGCTTACGACACAAGAACAGGCGTGGTTGATTGGGCGATGTTCCGTAGCCTCATGCTTGAAAACGATAGTATTTCTAAAAAACAAGCACGCACGGTTAGCGGACTCATAGAGAAGTCGTATAACCAAGAGACCACTGTAACGGTGAAGAGCGGAAGCAGGGCGACATCAGACATGACCGATGAGGAGTTCTTTGGCGGTACAGAGTCTCGTCCTCAAGACGAGCCATTGGATGATGACGAGTTTTTCAGAGGGTTAGAAAATTACAATCCAGAAGAAGACGAACTTGCTGGGTTCAATGTTGACGCGGAAAACACAATTTCTCCAGAAGAGGCTAACGCACAAAAGGCGAGAGAGTCTACTGAAGATACTCTTGAAAACTATCGAAAGGCGTTAGAAAACGCAACGTCTGATGAAGAGCGTGCCGCAATTCAAGCAGAAATAGACAGACTTCAAAACGGTGAAACATCGACTGCACAGAAAAAGTCAGAATTGAAGAAAGAGGCGAAAACGCTCAAATCTACACTTGTTAAGACTAACGACATACATAAACGTGGTGAACTTGGCAAACGTATCGCTGAAATCGACGACCAACTGGCTAAAATCGAAGAAGCCGAGGCGAAGAACACTCCAGAACCTACAAAGGAAACGGCGGAAAAGAAAGCCACTAAAAATGAAGAAGATGCAATAAGAGAAAAGATTGAGACCTACGAGAATGACCTCGCCGATTTAGAACGCAGACTAAAGAGAGCACGGTCAAAAGAAAATCAAGAAAAGTTAAAGAAAAAGATTAGAGGCAAGAAATCTGCGATAACCAAATATAGGAATAAACTCAAAGTTGAAGAACCGCAGGGAGCACCTGCGAAGTCATCCAAGGAGCGTGTTCTTGAGGGAAAAGCAGAGACCCCTAAAAAAGAAGAAAGCGTCCCTAAACCAAAAGAGTCTCCTAAAAAGGCTACAACAACAAAGGAAACGCCAAAGAAAAAAGAGACCCCGAAGAAGACCACGAAGAAAGCCACAGGCGAGAAAACTGCGGCAAAAGGCACAAAAACTGCGGCAAAGAGCACAAAAAGCACAAATGGTAAGAAGAAAACCACAAAGAAGAAAGCGGAAATGCCTGATAGCGTAAAGAAACTTAATGCGAAAGTGGCTGAATATGACAATACGATTGCGGAACTTGAGCAGAAAGTTAAACGAGCAAGGTCTGATAAATCAAAAGAGACTCATACTCGTAATTTAGGTCAAGCAAGGGCTGACAGGGCGATGGCGGTACATCTTCGTGACGATATAACATCTCAAATAGGTGTTATAGGTGGGCTTAAATTAAAACTCAAATCCACCAAAAACCCTATGGCACAGGCAAGGATAGAGGGCAAGATAAAGAACGCTGAAGATGTGCTCACAAGAGCAGAAACAAAGGCGTCAAAACTTCTCGGTGAGCCGTCTGCTGAAAAGCCTAAAGCAAAAGAGACTCCGAGGAAAGCGAAAGAGACTCCTAAGGAGACTCCTAAGAAGAAAGAGACTCCTAAAAAGGCGAAAGAGACTCCAAAAGAACCTCCAAAAGAGGCTCCGAAAGAGACTCCAAAAGAAGCACCGAAAGAGACTCCGAAAGAGACCCCGAAAAAGCCAGAGGAAGCAAAGCCGAAGAAAGAACGCAGACAAAGACAAGAAGATAGCGTAGAGGAACTCAACGCTAAAGTAGAAAAATACGAGAAGACTCTTGCTAACCTTGAGCAAGTTCTTGAAAAGGCAAAAGTCCCAAGTCTAAAGGCTAAAATTGAAAAACGGATTAGTGCAACAAGGGGGCAGATAACCAAGGCGAAAAACAAGATTTCTCAACTCAATGAACTTGAGGACACAATAGAAAGCGAACTCCTGCGACCAATGGATTTTGATGCACTTGTTGAACGTGCGGATAGAGCCGTCAGAAAAAAGGAGATGAGCCAGACTTCGGTCAGAGCATACAAGGATATTCTTGAAAAATATGGCGGTTCAAGCGAATTTAGAAAAGAAGTATTCTCAACAAAGAGTGCATGGGGCAAAGTAAAAGGGGAGTCCAACGCCATTCTCCGTCAACGTGCAGAAGATTATCTTGAAAAGTATGGATACGAGCGGTTGCTTGAAAAGTATTTACGTAACGACAATCTAAACGATGACGAACTCATTCTGCAAGCGGATGTTCTGTGGCAAAAAGTTGATGACATGGTGAGAAACGAAGAAATTGACGAGCGACAGGCTATGTCAGACTACGCTCAAATTGGTGAAAAAGTCACCGCTGCTGGGTCAACTTACGGAAGACAACTCCAGAGAATGAAAGAGTTTTTGACTGCGACCCCAGAGGGAAGAATTTTGTCTATCGAAAGAGAAGTTAAGCGACTCGAGACAAAATACGCCTCACGTATCAAGGATGGCAAACTTGAAGTTGACCCTGAACTGGTACGCAGAATTGCCAATGCCACAGGCGACGAAAAGGATGAACTGCTCCATGAATTAAATCTTCAGTTGTGGAGTCAAATCCCAGCATCGCTTATGGAACAAATAAACGAAATACGTCACTGCTTCATGTTGTTCAACGTAAAGACTCACGGCAGAAACTTGTTCGGTAATGGTGTATTCCGCCTTGCAAGAGGAATATCAGACGCAATAGAATGGCGTATTCTTAACTCGAATGCCTCCAAGAAGAGGATTGCGTCAATGACTGGTGTTGATGTAGGCGACGTTGTTATCAACAAACAGAGAGTTACTGGTGCAGAAATTAAAGAAAACGCCGATTACCTCAAAAATGAATTTAATGCGATATACAAAACAAGCGGTTCAAGAAACAAGTATATTGAACTTGGGCGACCAGACGATGTCCCAACCGTTAAGTTCAAGGCGTTACAAAAGGCAATAGACACCAACTACTCATGGTTGGAAAAAGAAGACTTGAAGTTCGCCTTAGCGCCGGCATTCAACAAGGCGTATGTCTCATACTGCAAGGCACGTTGCCCAGAGGGCATGAACCTTTCCAAATACATGGAGGGAATGTCCGCAAAAGAAAAGGATGCGGCACGGCAATATGCGTTATTCCAAGGTGAGGTCGCCACGTTCAGAGACGATTGTGCATTTGCGTCAGCACTAACTGCGAAGAAGCAGACCTTTGCTGGGGCTAAAGCCGAAACGTGGCTCGGAACGGCTGGATATAGAGTGTTGGACATGGCTTTGGAGGGAGCAATCCCATTCGTTAAAACGCCAGTCAACATTTTCCGCAGGTCAATAGACTATTCGCCTGTATCGCTTATAACTGCGAGCGTCGGTCTTGCTACTGCCAAGAACGCAGACCAATTCATGAAAGCGATACACCAACTGTCAACAGGGCTTGTTGGAACAGGCGTATTCATTTTTGGTATGTGGTTAGCCCACAACAATTTTGTCACCATACAGGCTGGAGAAGAGTCTGGAGATGAATATTTTGACAGAGACATGGGGTATCAGGACTACTCGCTCAAATTTGGAAATGATAATTTTGAGTTTTCAGCAACCATAGACTGGATGGCACCGAACCAGATGTCCCTGTTCTTCGGAGCAGCAATAGATAAAGCCTTTGAACCTCTGTTTAATGGAGAGGGATTTGAGAACCAAAGCCTTATTAATGCCCTGTTCGCAGTCACCGCACCAATGACTGATATGTCGTTCATGTCGTCACCTAAAGACACGTTCGAGCGTTTTATTGAGAACGCAGGTCGTGGGTCTGGCAACAACAGTAAAGATATGGACTTCGGCGGAGCACTTGCTCAGTTAATAGTTGGCGACATACCAAAGAATTATATATCTGGCATTGTTCCACAAGTTCTTTCGCAGTTAGCGATGGCAACCGACGATTATGAGCGAGACACAAGGGGAGTTTCCGAGAACGTCTTCGTTCGTGGTTGGGAGTCCGCTGGACGGCAGATTGCGGCGAAAGTGCCTGTATTAAGGCAACTGGCTTTGAACCCAAAACTGAACAGATACGGAGAAGACAGAACCACAGGCGACAACATAGCGACGAGAATGCTTCGTGTTGGGCAGTCGTTTGTAAGCCCATCGAACTTCAAAATAATCACCGAAAACGAGACAGACCGAGAGTTAATTAAAATCCGAAACAACATGGATAATACCTCAAGAGATTATAAGTATTTCTACTATAATTTCACTGGTAGTCCGTCATATGAACTCGCAAACGGCAAGAGGATGACCTATGATGAGGCATATGAATACGGCAAGGCGAACCGAATTAAGCAGACGACCATGATTGAGGATATGATTAACTCAAAGAATTACAAACGCATGACTTGGGATATGAGGGCAGAAGAGGTTGACGACGCACATTGGGTCGCTACAACCGTCGCAGACCTGAAAACATATAATCCTAACTATGCGATGAAAGCGATGCTCAAATCCCAAGACGGTGAAGCGGAGACCGTTAAGGAATACCGCAGACTGATGCAAGGTAGTGGTTTGAGCAAGAAAGAAATCAACAAGCAGTACCTTGACTACTACATTGATAAAGAGACTATTCTCGCAAGGTCTCACGCCACAGGCGATGATGTTTACAGGATTAAAGCCTTGAGTGCGATACGGCAGAAAAACGCCACACTTCTTGACGCTTTGGATGTGCAGGCGTCCAAGATTAATGCGGTCAAAAAATATCTTGACCATGCGAGCGAAGCAGCAAAGAAAAAGGGCGAAAAGGTCAGCGATTTCGTATTCAAGGAAATAACCGACGCTTACTGTGGAGTTATGTCCAACATCACCAAGGCTGGTATAAAGCACCCGAGCAAGGGCGTACTATCAACGTCTGCTGGTATTTTAGCCGCCGACAATGCGAAGTTGCCAGAGCGTGTCTACAGAGGAATGGGGCATAACTGGAACTCTGCACAGTCTGGTGCTGGACTGATGACAAAATACAACAAGGACGGTAAATATTCAGTTGACAAGATTGCCGAGATGAGAACGACACTGAGAACACAGTTCGACAAGAACAAAAGCGGTAGCGTCAACAAAAATGAAGTAATCCAGTACATTGATAGCCTTGGAATAGACAATCAAGATGAAAAGGCTTGCTTGTATGAAGTCCTGTATAATGGTGGTCGTTACCGCAACCCTTACAAGGGTCACATAGATGACCACCTTAAATGGGGCAAAAACAACGACGATGAATGGGATACTGCAATCAACGCTGGTCGTGGCTGGGGTCGTGGAGGCGGCTGGGGTCACGGCTGGGGCTGGGGCGGTGGCGGTGGTAGTTCTAAAGGAACTATGCCAAAAACCGAGTCTGGTGCATTCAAAGGAAAAGTAACAAATCCGTTTTCGACTTCGGACGGAACAAAAGCATCTAACTTAAACGATGCGTACCGAAAGAAAGCACGAAAATTAAGAGAGCAATCCCGAAAGTTGTCCTAAATGATAATATAAAAAGCCCTCGGCATTACGCTGAGGGCTTTTTATCATGTGTCGGAGGCTCATGAAAAAACATGAAACAAATGTTTGACAATAAGGAATAAGTGTGGTATAATGAATTAACAAATTAAACAGGGTGGTGTGTCCACAACTCTTCCGATAATCATAACCGTCGGACTACTTGTGCCAACGAGAGAGAAGTGATATATACACACCACCAAAGGAAAGGTGGTGTTTTTTATTATGCGAGTGAAAATCCTTTGTGGAACAGATTTTCTTGATTTGGAGGGACAAATCAATTCCTTCATTAAAAGTATACCAGATAGCGACATTAAAATCAAATATGATTTTGGCAGAACAGTCGCCGTCATAGAGTATACAGGCGAAAATCAAAACAGATTGTGTTGTGAGTGCCGATTTTGGGATGACAGTAACGGCACGGATGGTCTCATTGGACTCTGTCAGAGATGCGGAGGACGCAGACGCTTCAATAACAGAGCGTGCAATGAGTACATTGATGTGAGGGGGTAAGTATGAGTACATTTGAAAAACTAAGTTCTATTAACGTAAACAAGTACACGGAAAAGAAGAACGGACTCACTTATTTGTCTTGGTCATGGGCATGGTCAGAGTTCTGCAAGGTGTACCCCGATGCGACATATAAGGTATTTAAGAACGAACAGGGGTTGCCTTATGTGTACGACCAAAATACTGGCTATATGTGTTTTGTTGAGGTGACTGCTGGCGGAATGACCCACGAGATGTGGTTGCCAGTCATGGATAGCGGAAACAAAGCGATGAAGTCACACCCGTATTCCATACGCACAAGAAGCGGAGAGATTGCCGTTAAGGCGGCAACGATGTTTGACATCAATAAGACTATTATGCGATGCCTTGTGAAGTGTCTGGCGATGTTCGGTCTGGGTCTCTATATATATTCTGGAGAAGACCTCCCAGAATTGCCGACCGAAGCCCCACCGCTTACAAGAGATGAGTTATTAACAAACCTTAGAAGCATGGCAGAAATGAAAGGCTATGACGAAAAGGATTTATGTTCACACGGAAACGGAGACGTTGAGTCGTTTGACGAGATGACCGAAGAACAAATGAAGTCATGTATTGAGTGGTTAAGGGGGCGATGATATGTATGACACACCTCATTGGAGCGACGAGTTTACATTTACCAAGAAGCAAGAATATCGTGTCAAAGATTTACTCCATGACTTTTTAGATGAAGCCGCAGATGTGTGCGACCTTGACACAACGGAATGGGAGAAAGACGACTACGACATTCTTCAAGAGATAATACATTATGATTTATGACAATGACAGAGCATATTGGTTCGGGGCGAGCGACTCCCAAAAGGTTCTTACCCCGAACCACGCCACCAAAACGTGGCAACAATGGTGGAGAGTTAAGTGCGGATTAGAAGAAGCGTACATTGGCAATATGTATACCGCCGCTGGGTCGAGGTTCGAGCATCCGATACTGGAGTGTTTCGACCCCACAATAAACAAAGACAGACAGTTGATTGTTGAGGAGTTGCGTTTAAGGGTTAATTACGACGGCGACAAAGACGGAATAATTTACGAAGTCAAAACGCACAAGGCAGATAAGCCGTTTGAGATTACCCCTTATGTACAGGCTCAAGTCCAAACACAAATGTATGTATGGCAAGAATGTAGAGACGACTTCAAAGGATTGTATATTCTGTCATATGGGCTAACTGAGACCGATTACAGAAACGGAAACCCTACGGCAAAGGATATTGAGTTTGACCGTATAAAAATTCACCCAGTTAAATACAAATATCCAAAGAAATATATCAAATGTCTAAAAGCACTGGTAGAGGAGTTGGATGAAGTGACGAGAAAACCAAGCATATTACAAGACGAGAAAGTGTGTTATTTCACAGGGTCGCCCAAAAATCTTGATTGTCATCATATTTTCTTTGGGAATGCAAACCGAAGAATAAGCGACGAAAACGGATTTTGGGTGTGGCTGCAACACGATTTTCACATAGCCGATAGTCCGAACAATACTCCTCATAACAATATTGATGTTGACCTCCACTTAAAAAGAGAGTGCCAAAAGAAGTTTGAGGAGACGCACTCAAGGGAAGAATTTATGGAACTAATTGGGAGGAATTATCTTGATTGAAGTAAAGGTTAAAAAGTGCTGGATTAAATTTGCACCTCCAGAGCCACCTCTTGTGGGATTTGAAGTTGATAAAGAAGTGCTTGATGAGTTCAGACCGTATCTCGGTAAAGAACTCGGAGACCATATTCTTACGCTCAAGAAGAAAATGAAAAAATCTCGCAATATGCACAATTATATGTGGGTGCTATGTGACCAGATTGCCAAGAAACGGCACGACTTCATGCAGTGGACTAAAGAAGACATATATAGGCTTGCCGTGAGAGAAGTCGGCTTGTGGACGGATGTGTCGGTAGACAATGAGTCAACAAAGAAACTTATTGAGGATTGGCAAAACAATGGGGTCGGATGGTTCGCTGAGGTTGTAACTGTAGGCTCAACACATACTATTCTGCGGTTGTACCGAGGGGCATCTGTGTATAGTGCGGAGGATTTGTACAGGCTGACAAACCACGTTGTGGAAATGGCGAAAGAAAGCGGAGTAGAAACTATTTCTGATATGGAATTAGAAAGATTAAAGGAGTTGTGGTAATGGCAGAACGGAGGATGTTCACTAAAAAAGTTACTGACGATGACAATTTTATGTCATTAAGTTCTTCGGCACAAGCACTCTATCTGCATTTGTCTATGTGTGCCGATGATGACGGATTTTGCAATCAAGTGTCAGTATCTATGTTTAAGGCACACGCAAGTGTGCAAGACCTACAAGCGTTGTTAGAAAAAAGGTATGTATATCAATTTGAGAATGGCGTGATTGTTATTAAGCATTGGAGGATGGCGAACGCTTTAAGAAAAGATAGATATACGCCTACCGCATTCCAAGAGGAATTGAAGCGGTTGGACATTAAAGACAATGGCTCATACACATGGGCAGAAAACGGTGGTTGCCAGATGGTTGCCAAACGGTTGCCAGATGGTTGCCACAGTATAGGTAAGGATAGGAAAGGTAAGAATAGTAATAAAAATAAGCATGGCGAATTTCAGAATGTTCTTCTTTCCGAAAAGGAATTAGAGAAGTTGAAAGAGAGATTTCCAAAGGATTGGTCAGAACGAATTGATAACCTTTCTATCTATATGAGAGCAAAGGGTAAGCAATACAAAGACCACTATGCAACAATCCTGTCGTGGGCGAGAAAAGAGCAGAAAGAAAAGGAGGCTCTACCAAAGCCGATTGAGCCTAAAAGTTATAAGGCGTTCGAGGTTGAAGATTATGAAAAGCCCGACTTTAAGTCCGAACCTATGCCAGACGAAATAAGAAATAAATTGAGTGGGATGTTTGGAGGTAATGGATGATAAAAGCCAATTTAGGAAAAGTAGAAATTGATGGAGATGTGGTAGCGGTCTTTGCCGATTTGGTGATGATAATAGAGGCGGTCAGAGAGAGTTTTACCTATCTCATAGATGAAGAACACGCTGACCTTTTAATAACCACGGCTGGAAGAGTTGCCTATTTATCAGACGAAGAGAGACAAGACGGTACAAGACGCAAACTACTTGAAGATGTTATGACTGAAATGATTAATGCAATGGACAAGGAGGAGACGAATGAATAATGTCATATTGATTGGCAATTTAACAAAAGACCCAGAGTACAGAGAAACTGGCAATGGTGTGTGCCGATTTACCGTTGCGGTGTCGGATGGTTATGGAGACACAGAGAGCACAAGTTATATCCCTGTAGTAGTGTTTGGGAAGACCGCCCAAAATTGCTCTAAATATTTATCAAAGGGCAGAAAAGTAGGGGTGAATGGACGAATACAGACTGGCTCGTATGAGGGTAGAAATGGAAAAGTTTACACAACGGACGTAATAGCCTCCAGAGTAGAGTTTTTGTCCTCGGCAAGCAATTCCTCCACCAGCGGAGAAAAACCCGCCACAGACGAGAATGAAGCCTCACAGGGGTATTCACAAATCATGTACGACGACTTGCCGTTTTAAGTGATGATTAGGGATTGGGAAGAGCATAGCCTATACATGGACTTTAGCGAGATTGATGTGCCAGTAGGAAAACCAAGTGATATAGATATGTGGTACATCACCCCAACAGGGTTTGTGATTATAGGTGAAATTAAGAATTACAAAGGCACATTTAAGACCGCTCAAAAAAAGTTACTCACGAAATTGTGTGATGACTTAAAGGGCGGAGGGACGGTTCTATTCATCATCCATGATAAGGACGTACATTTAGGAGACGATATGGTTAATATCGCAAACTGCCTTGTACAAGAATATTACTGGAATGGAGAATGGGTAGAACCCCAAGTGCCGACAACAGTTAATACTGCGATTAATAAGATATTGGAGGTAACGTAGATGACGTATAACGTGTTTGTCGGGGAAGAAATGATACCATTTGACGATGGCAACACAGCCCTTAGATGGGCAGAAATTGCCGCAACAAAAGGCAAGGAAGTAGTGGTGACGATAGTTCACGAAGAAGAACCAACTAAAGATATTGTATGTTGCCCAGACTGCAAGAACTATTATAGTTACATTAATTCGGCTGGCAGACTTGTTCAGCAGTGTACGGCACACGCAATAGATGTGTACGGAGATTTTTATTGTGCAGAGGGCGTATTAAACGCAAAGGAGGAAAAGTAATGAATTTAAGAGTAGTAGGAAGAGAAGAATTTGAGAGAGTTTCAAGGGAAAAATTAACACCACTTGAGGCATTAATAACCGAGTTCATCAACATGGATACGGAGTGCGTAGAGGTGGAAAACTTCTCACACAAGAATGCGATGAGTGCAAGTGCTTCAATTAAGGCGGCGTGCAGGAGAATGAATTGTGGTGTTGATTGCAAAATGCGTAATGGCAAGGTTTATTTACTAAGAAAGAGGGTTAAATAATGACCGCAACAGAAATTCAAAAGATGATACTTGACGAGATTGATAGTCGGGAATTGAGCAACACAGTTTTTGGGAGGATGATAGGTGTCAGCGATACCACAGTAAGGCATTGGAGAATGGGGAGAAGAACCATATCGCTCACCATGGCAGACAGGGCATTAAAGGCTTTAGGTATGACCGCTACCATCGGAAAGGAGTAACAATGCAGGATTTTATCATTAAAATCTTTGGGATTAAAACCTATGAGAAAGAGAACGGTGAACTTGCGAGTGCTAATTTGGCACTCGTAAGGGAGTTAGAGAGACTCAAGAAAGCACATAAACAGTTAGTTGATATGTACAAAAAACTGGAAAAAGCATCTGAAAGCCCACTTGAGTATGCCAATGAACAAATAACAGCGATGGAGACAATATATAAACGGATGGCAAGAGAGTATGATGAGAGTCTTGAGATTATGACGAAACGCCTCAATGCTCAAGACAATGAAGTCCACAGAGCCTTTGCAGAGGGCAGACAATGTGCCTATTCCGAGATGGGTATACGAAACATAGAAGCACATGAAAGAGGGAACATCCTCATCAGACTCCCAGACGGAGAGATAGTAGAACAGATACTTGGCTTAGAAGATGTTGAAATAATACCGCTTAAACAGGCGACAGAGTTTAGCGGAAGTCTTGATGAGATACCCATAGATGACTTGGCGATAGATAGCAACACATAAGTGATGTTATACCAATGTGCCGTAGACGGTACGGAGAGGGGACTCGCTGTAGGTGAGGACGCTCACCGATGGAGTAGCGGTCGGTTGTCGGACAGTGGGTAGAGGGGTCACGGCAACGCCCGAAAGGGCAGAAATAGAAAGCGAGGCAGAGGAATGAAAGAAGCGTTATTGTTTATAGATGTGGGTTTGGCGGTAGGGATAATCCTGTCGCTAATAGCAGAAAGGCGGTAACGAATGAACGAATATAACAAACCACCATTAGGTGCAGAACCTGCGACGATACACGCAGAGAGCAGAGCAAAAGACTTGGCAGATGCTATATCACGGAATATATGTGAAGACAAATTCCATTATTGTGAATTGTGGGCAGAAGAACTAATTATCCAGATACAACTTGCCAAAAAATTCAAGCCAATAGAGATACGCGGCTTGCAAAGGGGTGATACAGAATGACAAGGGAAGAAGCAATACGATGGCTAAATGACAGAAAGGCGAAATACCTGGAACTAACAAGACGATATCCATGCTCAAGTCAGTTAATGCTAACAACACAGGTCATAGACATGGCAATAGAAGCACTATCATCAGCCGATGCCGCACAAGGGTGGAGAACAGGCAAACCGAAAAAACAAGGGGAGTATATTGTCACTGTTAAGTCAATGCGTGGTGGCATGGTTGAGTTACTTTATTATGGAAAACCACTTATGCCAAATCGTAAAGTCAGA
>Ga0326513_10001161_pt1 | contig 21406 bp, 36 predicted proteins | sample 2_2465_0518_D_FD_203654 | JGI IMG/M metagenome (GOLD analysis project Ga0326513, IMG submission 203654) | Bovine rumen microbial communities from UC Davis, California, United States - 2_2465_0518 | ecosystem: Host-associated > Mammals > Digestive system > Stomach > Rumen | place: USA... | reverse complement strand
TCTTCAATACCTGCTTGTAAGGCTTTATATTCAGTCTATAATTCCTAATTTTGTTTAGCAAGTTCTATATTTGTATTAGCTAATGTCTAATCTATTTGCTAAGTAGTTTTTAATTTAGGTCGAATATATAAATATCCCCCAATAATACTTATAATCCATAATAGAATAATTATTATTATCATTTATTATCTAAAAAAAGGAAGGGAAATATAATTCCCTTCCTTTTAATTTTTTATAATTATTCCTCTTCGGAATCAGGATCAAAGGCCATTCCTGCTGGGGTTAAGGAAAGAAGTTTAACTGCCTTATGAGTTCCGTCTTCAAGTTCAATTTCTGCAGGTGTGCGAACACCAAGCTGCTTACGCTGAATAGCAGATGTAAAAATACCATCAACGCTTCTCTTTTCAAGACCAAGTGCCTCAGCTACGTCTGCGGATGTCAGGTCCTTGCCGTTATTTGCCTTAAGATACTCAAGAACTTTACGTGAATTTTCTTTCATTTTTGCCATAATTATAAATCTCCTTTAAAATTAATTTTTGTTTTTATTTTATTGTAATTTTATTATATCATAAAAAAAATGAAAAGTCAAGAATTATAATTCATTTTTTCTTCAATATTTTTTTGTACCAATTCATCTAATGCCATTACATCTTCAAGTGATGTTATCCTGCAACTTAATCTCATAATTTCATTTCTATAATAGTTTTTATCTTCAGGTGTCTTCGCTGCTTGAAGAGATAATTCGGCATCGGCAATTTGACCTGCCAATTTTTTGAGTTCTTTTTTCTTCATTTTTTTTATTCCTTTTTATTACATTTATATAATATCATATTTTTTTCTTTCAGTCAAGGTATTTCGCCTTGAAGTCAGCTTCTGTAATAATCGGCACACCGGCGGCCTTAGCGGCCTTATTCTTCGCAGAATTAGATTCTATATCATTATTAATCAAGAAATCGGTGCGCTTACTTACTGTATTTACTACTTTGCCGCCACGTAATTCAATCTCCTTTTGGAGTTCATTTCTATTTTTGAATTCAGTCAAACGTCCGGTAATAACTACAGTTTTTCCTTCTAATGTTAATTCTACTTCTGGTTTTTCTTCTTTAACAAGTGTTAAATATTCATAAATTTTATCTGCTTCTGTAAAATCATAATTCCATAAAGATTGAGTTTTACTCTCGGCAAATCCATCCCATTTCATAAAATTAAAATGAGTGCGGCATTTAGTTCTAAAATCTTCATAAGTATCAATTTTATCGCATATGTCTTTTGCTACGGTGCTACCAATAAGTGGAATACCTAATGAAGATATGAATTTTTCAAGAGTTGTAGTTCTAGCGGTCTCAATCGCTTTTAAAACATTCTCAACTGATTTAGCACCAAATCCAGGCTTTTTACCCCAATCTTTTTGATATAAATGAAGTTCAAATACATCGTGTAAATCTTTAAGCCATCCATAATCTATAAGTCTTTCAATAGTAGCTTTGGATAAACCTTTTATATCAAGACCTTTTTTACCTACAAAATGGTCAATACGATTTATCATTTTCCCAGCGCAATTTGGATTAGGACAATATAACTCTTTTATGCCTGTATCTTTGATACTATTATTATAGTCTCTAACAATTAATTTTTCGCCACAAATAGGACAAACTTCCGGCATTTTAATAATTAACTCTTCTCTTATATCATTTGACTTAACCGCTTTTAAGACTTGCGGAATTATCATATTTGCTTTGAAAATTTGAATTTCCTGACCTAAAAATGGAGTGCCAAGTAAATCTTTCATTACACTATAATTATGAAGACTTGCCCTTGATACTGTTGAACCGTCCATTTCTACGGGGTCAAAAATAGCAACAGGGCAAAGAGTTCCTGTTCTTCCCATCGTCCAGTCAATTTTTCTTAAATTTGTTGTATAAATTTCATCATAGAATTTGAAAGCAAGTGCATTTTTGAAATGATGAGTTGTTTGTCCTCTACTTTTACCATATTCTATATTATCATACTTAAAGACAACTCCATCAATTGGATAACTTTTTACTCTTGCTTGTTCTTTGATATTATCTATAACAGCTTGAATATCTGAGCCTGAATCGGCGGGAACGATTTCAAATCCTAACTTTTCAGCTTTTTTTAAACCATCTGAGAATAATTCATATTCAGGGCCTTTTATAACATCCCATGCTATAAATTTTAGCCCTCTTTTTTCACATTCTCTCGCATCTAAAAGCCTAATACTACCAGCGGCAAAATTTCGAGGATTTTTAAACCAGCCTACAAACTTATTGAAATTCTCATAAGTTGATATAACTTCTCCGTCAATTATAAATTCCTCTTTATAATCAATCTCTTTTGGAATATTTGATATAACATAGGCATTATGAGTTATATCTTCACCTACAATTCCATCTCCGCGAGTTTCTGCAGATATTAATTCACCATTTACATATCGTAAAGAACAAGTTAAACCATCCATTTTTGCCATCGCAACATAATTTTTATTTTCCAAAAAAGACATTACTTCTATTAAGTCTTTTGTCTTTTCGAGCGATAACATTTGATGATTATGTTCTACTTTTTCAAGTTTATCAACAACTGTTTTTACTTCTTTTTTAGGTTTATCAGCATTGATTCTTTGTGTAGGAGAATAATTAAAAATAATATTTGTTTCTTTTTCAAGTTTCTCTAATTCAAAATATTTGTCATCCCATTCTTCATCACTTACTGTAGGACAACCTATATTATATTCTTCTGTTCTGGCATTTAACCAAGAAACTAATTCAGATATTCTATTAAAAGCATTTTCAATCATTTTTATTACACCTTTATAATATCAAATTTTTTTATAAAAATCAACCTGATGGGGAATAATCCCCATCAAACTTTAGAAACTGCCTGAACTGACGTTCCTTTTATCAGAGAATTACCTGTCGCGGCACGCCCCATAAGCGGCACATCTGCGGCGCTAATACATATGGAACTATTCATTCCAATGATAAGCAGAGAGTCTTCGTCGGAGATGAGAGCGCCTCCCACGATATACCCGTTATTTGACCCGCATTTATATACGATAAGTCCCTTTCCCCCTCTGCTTTGAGTAGGTATTTCTTCGAGGGAGACTTTTTTACCAGTTCCAACAGATGAGAAAATTCCAAGACTGTCATTTCTGTTTCTACAACACAATGCTGATACGATATAGTCACCTTCATTTAGAGTAATTCCTTTCACGCCAACTGTTACTCTACTACTTGAAGTAATGCCGAGACTGTTAAATCTTACAGCATACCCATTATGAGTTAAAAGAATAACATCTTCATCATTTACAAGCTGAACGGCAACTAAGCTATCTCCTTCACGAAGTTTTATTGCCGCGATACCTGATTTACGTTTTACATCAACATATTCGGCAAGTGCTGTTTTCTTTATTGTGCCGTTTTGCGTCACAAATAAGATATATTTAGGCTGTTCTTCCTGCTTATATAATGAATAAATAAGAGATGGCTCTTCATCAACATCCATCGCAATAAGTGATTTGATAGACTGACCCTTGCTTAGATTTGTTCCTTCTGGAATTTGATCTACAATCAAACGATACATTTTACCCTTATTAGTAAATACCATAAGACTATCAACTGTATTAGTGCGAATGATAGCAGAAGTTATATCACCTTCTGTCTTTACACCTTTACCATTGCGTTTCTGGGTTTTGAATGAAGAAGAGGGAATACGTTTAATAAGTCCATCTTTACTCATTACAACAACACATTTCTCAGGTTCAATAAATACTTCTTCCTCTTTTGGAGGCTCAATATAAGTAATAGTAGTGCGACGAGCATCGCCATATTTATTTTTCAATTCAGTAAATAGTTTTACTAATTCAGGATCGGGATTTTGACAAATCATTGTCAATTTCTCAATTTCCTTTTGTTTTGCGTCATATTCATTCTGAATTTCAATCTGTTCCAAATTAGCTAATTTTGCTAATCTCATATCAAGAATAGCTTTTACCTGGGGATCACTAAAACCATATTTGGCCTGTAATGCTTCTTTAGCTTTTGCGGCACTTTCAGATTTTTTTATCATCTGAATAATATTATCAATATTTTCCAGTGCTTTTAACAAACCAAGTAAAATATGAGCGCGTTCTTGTGCTTTATGAAGTTCATATGTGCTTTTTCTTATAAGAACATCACGTTGATGATTAATATAATTTTCAAGCAACTGTTTAATATTCAAAAGCCGAGGCTTTTTATCTACAAGAGCAACATTATTAAATGAATATGTCTCTTCAAGTTGTGTCTTTTTGAAGAGTTTAGCAATAATAGGTGAAGCTGATACTCCTTTTCCGAGTTCAATTACAAATCTTACACCCTGACTATTACTCTCATCTCTAATAGATACAATACCATTTAATTCTCCGCTTTCACAGAGCTGGTCTATATCTACTGTAAGTTTCTCTTTTGATACTTTATATGGGATACTTGTAAAAACAATTTTATCTCCATATTTATCACTTTCAATCGTATATTCGCCCCTAATTCTTGCTCTACCCTTTCCAGTAGCATAAGCATCATAGAGTTCATTTTTATTTATAACTAATCCACCTGTTGGAAAATCAGGGCCTGTAATAAACTCCATCAAATCTTTTATAGAACATTCTGGATTATTGATAATATGAATTGCCGCGTCCATAATTTCATTCATATTATGAGGAGCAAAACTACATGCCATGCCTACGGCAATACCAGTTGTTCCATTTATAAGAAGATTAGGAATTTTGCCGGGAAGATAAACTGGTTCATCTTCTTCATCTGTATAGGCCGAAACCCAATCAGTTGTATCTTTCTTTATATCTGCGAGCATTTCCTCGCCAATTTTTGATAATTTACATTCTGTATAACGATAAGCAGCGGGTTCATCACCATCTCGGCTACCATTATTTCCGTGAAAATCAATCAAAGGATAACGCATATTCCAAGGCTGAGATAACCAAACTAACGCTCCATAAATAGATGAATCGCCATGTGGATGAAAGCGACCCATCGTATCACCAACTGGTTGAGCGCACTTGACAAACTTTTTGTCATTTTTATAACCTTTATCAAACATATCCCATAAGATACGTCTGGCAACAGGTTTTAAACCATCTTCGGCACTTGGTAATGCTCTATCTGTAATAACACTTACACTATAATCAAGAAAACTTTGTTCTACTTCTTCAATGATCGGCGTTAGAATTATATTTTCATTCATCTATTATGCCTACCTCTCGTCTCTGACCTCTTACTGGTTTATCTGTAAATACATCTATACCTTTTGCTAATTTATCAACAAATTCATTCCATTTATTTCCAGCGTGTCCTTTTACTTTTTGTAAATCAATTCTATATCCTTGCTGATATAATCTATAATACTCTCTTATTAAATCTAAGTTTTCTGGTGTGTTACCGTCTGCTTTTTTCCAATTATTTTGACTCCATTTAAACATCCAATCATTATAAGTATTTACAGAGTAAGCGCTATCACTATATACTATAGGAATTTTATCTTCCATTCCAAAATGTCTCATAACATGAAGAATTGCTTTTAATTCTTCACGATTATTTGTTGTGTCTTTTGTAGGATCATAAAACCAATAAAACATTTGATCTTCATCATTTATGCCTACAACTCCAAAAGCACCAGATGAATTATCGGTTCCATTTCCACTACATGCACCATCTACATAAAATATCATATTACTCCTTTTTGCTGGATAAAATCAATATATCGTCAAATTTTACCATCACTTCATTTTTTGGGAATAGAGTGTGTAATTGTTTGCATATATTTTTTGTAGTTTCTACATCATATTTATATGGGGGCATTGATAATATAATTAAATCCTCGGGTTCGGGATGAAAAGAAGTTAATGTAATATCATCTATTTTTATTTCTTTTTTCATTATGTTTTTCCTCGTCTGCTATAATAGCATCAAGTAGTTCATCAGTTTCTTTAAATGGATCACGTCCATAAATTTGCTTGAAATTAATTTCTTCTCTCTTATCAATTTCAGACTTCATCTGAATCATCCTCCAATGTCTCAAGATACATTCCATCAAGTTTTACTAATACTCCATTATACGGATAAAGTTCAGAAAGGGCTTTTACCCAAAATGATGCACTCTCTATATCAACTTTATTACTATCAACAGTGAGAATAATTAAGTCATCTTTTTCTGGATGAAAAGTGGATAAAACACCATATTCATCCAGAACTTTTACAATTTTTTCTTTAGACATCTACGTTTGCCCTCCAAGAATTTTCTTCAATGAATTTCTTTCTGGGTGCTACGCTAGTTCCCATAAGATCATTGAATATCTTACTTACAGTTTTCATATCTTCCATAGTAATTTGCTTTAAAGTTCTTGTTTCAGGGTTCATTACTGTTTCTGCCATTTCAGACGGGTCCATTTCGCCTACGTATTATTCCAATGTCGCCATTGGTACTGACTATTTCTTCTCTCTGGCTTACGTATTAACTGCCTTCAACGAGTCCACCTTTTTAGAATATGTATCAATAATATTCTTACTCCGCGACAAAGCGGATAGTCGATACAGGTTAAACCACGATTTCTTTCCAATTTTGATAAGACCAAACGTTGACAAAAGATTTATAAGTTAATTTATCTTCATAATCTTTATAAACATTTGAAAGAATTTCTCCATTTTTTCGTCTAAGTCTAATATCTCTTACTTCTTGTTCTGTTAACTTAGAACGGCCATTTTTTGAACCTTTATTTGCGGTATCATTTTTATGAAAAGCTTTATTTTCTGGAGTATAAACTTCTTGTTTTATATTTTTCCAAGTTTCATTATTCCAAATTTTATGAAAACCGCTTTCTCCGATTCTATCTTTATATAATTGATATACATTATTTTTTCTTTCAAGATTTGCGTATCTTGTTCGTATATCAATAATATCTTCTTTATTTAATTTATGTTTGGGATGGCTTTCTCCCTAATTAGTCTCTCCACCTGCAGTCATATTATATCCATTTTTATATGAATTATAATAGGATATATAAAATTCTTCTTTCTAACCGAGTTGAGAAACTTCGCATTCTTCGATTATATCAAAATTGAAATTATTTAATCCATATTTTTGAAATGCTTTATATAATAATTTATTTGGTTCTCGATTCCAATTATATGGATCTTTGTGCTATTCCCATCTATACTCTATATTAGTAGAGATACCTATATAGCACTTATTATTTAATTTATTGGTAATTTTATATACACCAATCATTATACTTACCTCACTTAAAATTTAAGTAAGATAAAATCGTGATTTCTTCCCACGAGATTATCTTCTATTATAATTAAATTTTATCCATTTCACGCCTCCCTGAAATGTCCAAAATTTTTAGAAGACTGCCTCGTTAGCTGCGGTTTGGGAAAAAATTGGAAAACCGCAACCCCCTTGATATAGGGAAAAGTGGATAAGGGCCAGACTATCTCTTACCCTTTCATACGGTTGAGTTCAAAACTTCGCTTTTCATTTCGTTTAAAATCAGCCAAAGCTGCATCGTCTCTGAGATACACAAACTTTGTTCCAAAGTTCGCTCTATACAATGGCGGAACGGCCGCATAAATATATCCCCGCTCAATGAGTTCAGGGGCGAACTTCCAGATAAAAGTGAGGAACAACACTCTGATATGTGATCCATCTACATCTGCGTCAGCTGTAATAATAATTTTTCCGTATCGCAATTTATTTTCATCTACAATGACTTTGCCATCTTTTACCTCCAATCCAAAAGCATCAATCATAGAACTTATTTCAGCGTTTCCTAATGCTTTATGCAAATCAACTTTCAATGTATTTAAAATTTTACCACGAACAGGCAAAACGGCCTGAGTTGTTCTATTTCTCGCTTCCTTAGTAGAACCCGCGGCGGATTTTCCCTCGACTATAAATACTTCGCATTCATTTCTTCTTCTGGAACTTGCGTCTGCCAAAGTCCCTGGAAGAACAGCTCTCTTTTTCACATCCTGTTTACGAACTGTCTCTTTTGCCTTTTTAGCTTTTTCACGAGCGGCTCTTGCCAATAATGCTTTATCTACAATAGATTTAGCATCATTAGGATGCGTTTCAAACCAATTTTTCAATTCCTGAGTAGTTAAACGCTGAACCATAGTTCTTGCTTCACTGCTGGATAATACTTCTTTTGTCTGCCCGCTAAATACAGGATCAGGCATAATGAAACTCAAAACAAGTGTTAATCCTTCTTTAAGTTCTTCACCTGTAAGGTTTGCGTCTTTTTCTTTTAAAAGATTTTTATTTCTCGCATACTCGTTAATTGTTTGAGTAAGAGCAGTTCTAAATCCTGTAAGATGAGTTCCACCAGTATTAGGAATTGAGTTTGTATATAATTTGTAAGTATCAGTATAACTATCATTATACTGCATTGCTATTTTTACACCAATTCTATCTTCTTTTTTCTCTGCATAGAATATAGAAGATAAAGCTGTTTTCTTACCATTCAAATCTTTGATATAATCAATAATACCATTTTGAGAAGAAATTTCTTCAAGGTCTTTATCTTCATATTTTAAATTGAATGTAAGTCCAGGAGAAAGATAAGCTAATTCCTGTAAAGTTCTTTTTAGACTATTATAATCTAATGTAATTCCTTCTTTGAAAATTTCTTCATCAGGTAAGAAATCAATTTTCGTGCCGGATGGGTGTTCTTTATCATTCCAATCTCGAACAATAATATCGCCTTGTTTCTCACCTTGTTTGAATATTAGGACAGCTTCTTTGCCGTCTCTATGAGAGCTGACATTGAAAAAGTATGAAAGAGCATTAGTTGCTTTAGCACCTACGCCATTCATACCACCTGATGTATTATATCCTGATTGTCCTGAACTATCAAATTTTGCTCCTGTATGAAGTTTTGTGAAGATATTTTCTAATGTCTCACTACCATCTTCGGCTTTACCAAATGGAATGCCGCGTCCGTTATCAATAATTGTAATAACATTATCTTGGACATATACACTACATTTAGTGCAATATCCCATCAAATATTCATCAACGGCATTTGAGATAATTTCAAGTGTAATTTGTTTTACACCTTCTGGGCCAGTTGAGCCGATATACATACCAGGTCTGAGACGAATGGCTTCAATACCTTCAAGTGTTTTTATATCATTTACGCCATAATTTAAGATTTTTCTATCCATTCATTCATCTCCAATATTCTTTGACATTCTTCATATCTTTTTCTGTCAAATTTCATCCAACCATCTGTCATTCCTATATAATCATACATATAGTCTTCCAGATTTATTTTTTCCTTTTTTCTACCATTTTTTCTTTCATACATATATTATATCATATTTTTTTTAAAAAATCAACTAAAAATAGAGCAAGGCTTATTTAGCCTGCTCTATTTCTTTGAGTATATATATTTTTCCTTTTTGTTCTATTAGTTCATATTTATTTAACTCTTCTTTTGAAATAGTATCACTTTCAACCCAATAATGAGTTTCTGGTGGAGTTATTACACAAGAAAATTTGCACCCTACGATAATACCGATTACTGATCCTATTATTAAAATAACAGAAATAACAGGATAATCTTCTGCAAGGACCGTAAGGAAAAGTATAAATATTAACAATGATACTACTATCAAAACAGTTATTATAGTTGGGTGAATTTCCATAGAAATTGCTTCTTGATATAAAATATTCATTTATTCTTCTACTGTCCTTTCTTTAATTATATAAAATTTATCCTTTTGTTCTATAATTTCATATTTTTCATTAAATTCATTTTGTTTTACACTATCATCAATAGTTACTCCATAATGAGTTTCATATGTTTCATCTACTTCAATACACCATTTAAAACCAAAAACTATTACAACAGCAATCCAACAAACCAAAGCGGTTTTTGTTACAGCTTCAGAAGCATCTAAGAGTTCATCAAATAATAAAACTATACCTATCATGACTATAAAAGCAACAAATATAACAATAATAAGCCACCAATGAATATGTGTATGAAAAATTTGTTCTTCTTCTTGATATAAAACAGTAATTCCATCAAGCATTTTCTTTATTCTCCTCTTTTGGAATTATTTCTTGTTTATCCCATCCTACTTTTACTGCTCCATTTTTATTGAAGATCCATCCGCATTGTCCATTTTGAGTAATTGATACTAAAGGATTTTTACAAAAATTTTCATTTGATTTGAAAGGACAATTATTTACTTTACATACTACAGTCATATTATTTGAACCTTTCTTTGGGAGTTTTTTTGTTTTTTTCGCAACCCCCTTATAAAAATAATACCAAAATTTTTTATCAAAGTCAAGTCAATCATCCTTCCAAGAGAGCTTAATCCCGAAATTATTAATAGATATTTCAAATCTGTTAGGATCAGTATTATATATACTATAAAACCACTCTTTAATTCTTTGATAATCATAAACATCGTCATATCGTAGTTCATAATCTGTATAATAAAAAAATAAAGAATTATATCCAGTTTTAGCTCTTTCTTTAAGAGTTTCTTTTAACTCTGATATAATATGTTTTGTATTTTTATTAATATTTTTTCTTTGTGTTTTTTTAGTATAAGCAAAAAACTTATTAGGGTTAAATTTGCCGAAAATCCAAAAAGACATTTTTTTACCTCTCTACTATTAGTTCCCAACCTTTTATAATCAACGCTTTGATAACTTTTTTAATCATAGAAAGAAGTTCATCTTCTTCTTCTTCTTCAATGGGGACGATAGTATTATTTTCGTCTTCTTCCCAAAGATCTTCTTCATCTTCAATATAATAAATTTCGTTATTTTCTTCTTCTACTTCTTCGAAATCTTCCTCATCTTCAATAAGAATGATAGTCTCTCCATTCAGCAATTCTACCTCTTCGGCAAATGCAAATGAAGAGAGACTACAAACCAAGAGAGGAAGAATAATTAATTTCTTCATTATTCTTCTCCTACATATACAAGATTATCAACAAGTCTGCGAGCTTCACCTTTCAGCATTGGGAAATCTTCTCTAAGAACCCAATCAGAGTTACCATTGATATTCATTTTACAAACGGCGCTTCCTCTTTTAAGATAAGGTTTAAGGCTATCCCAATCAATATTCCGTTCAATAAGAAGTTTTTCTTTAATTGCTTTACAACTTAAACCATGAAGCTCGTTATGACTGAAACAAGCCTGCCCGACCATCTGGACGCTATTTCTTTCAGCATCAAGTTGTCTCCAATAGATAAGATTAGTTACTTCTTCTTTTGGAATATTGAAACAACGAGCATCAAACATTGCGCCTTTTTCAGCAGATTTTCTTAAAACGCTCCAGTATTCTCCAACTTTTACTTCAGCAATATTATAATGCTTAGGGAACCAATAATCATTAGTTTTTTCATCAAAAACCTTATTAAACTTCATAGTTGCCATAGAAGCAGCAATACTACAAAGTTTCTGAACTTCATAATCAAACCAAGCGCAAGTTTCCAGATTGTTGTAATCAACTAAAATCAGAGTAATTTCATCAGACTGAGTGTAGCCAAATACACAACCCTGAATATTCTTACAAAGATACAGAGTAGTATCCTGCATAGCTTTGATTAAAATTTCATCAAATGGTTTCTGGAAACCTTTAGTGAAAGTGTGAAAAGCCTTGCCATCAATTCTAATTATAACAGGCATACGACGAACAAGTCGAGTTTTAGGAACTTGCTCATAAAACTCTTTCATTCTTTTTCCAAGATCACTATTATTCATTATTTCTCCTTCCAAATATAGCCAGCGCAAGTTTTTCTTTCTCCACGGCATACTTTTGTAATACTACCACTATCACAATGCAACGCTCTACTTGCTTCTGCTTTTGTATTATAAATATTAATTAAATTTCCTTCTAAATCGTATTGATAAATTTTAGTTATTTTTTTTATATTCGGTAATTGATTTTCATATGTCCAATAAAAATTTCCTGCGGTTTGTCTTTTGTTGTGTAAGCATTTATCTATATTTTGAATAGGAATGTTAGTTTCTTTAGCTGCTATAGATGAACCTGAATATGTTTTTATTAATTCTCCATTTAAATTCCATTGAGATATTTTTTTTCTTTTTGTTTCTCCAGCTTTTTTATGTCCTCTTTCTGAAGATTTTTGTTGTGAATAATTAGGATGATCTTTTAAATGATCTCTAATTCCAGCATTGCTATATCCTGTTTGTAATGAAATTTCATTAATAGATAGACCCTAATCCCATAATTGTCTAATTTTTTGTGTGTCTAATCGTTGAAACATTCGGCCAGATGGTAAAGCAGTTCCGCCTTTTGTAGAATTATATCCATTTTTGTAAGAATCGTAATATTTAATCCAATAAATTTCTCTTTCATCTAATAAGTTATTCTAACATTCTTCAATTTGTTCAATGTGAAAAACTGAAATTCCATGTTTACGAATAGCTCGATATAATACTGCATTATTATTTATATCATTTGAATTTTTAATATGTTGCTCCCAACATGCTTGTAAACCAACAGAGGTCTGACCAATATAAACTTTATCATTAATATCATTATAAATTTTATAAATAATACCCATTATAAAATCCTCCTTTTTTGTTCTATAATATATTAAAAATTAAAAAGAAGGATTATTTATTTTTGTCCAATGAAATCATCATTTTCGGTCAAGATCATCATGTACTGGCATTTTCTTCCTCCTGTAATTCTTTTAACATTGATATTTCATAATCAGCAATAGTTTCAAAATCTATTCCATCAATAGACTGCCAATCTTCTAAACCTAAAAATCCCTGAGTAAATAACGGATGCTCATTGACATATTCATCAATATAATCATGACGAGCTTGCCAACCCCATTCCCAATTATCTACTCCGCCAAAATTTAAAGCCATAAGTTCATGCCAAGCACTTAAAAGTTCTTTTAATTTTTCTTCTGAAATTTTTATTGTCATAATTTTTACTTCCTTTCTTTTTTCTATAAATATTATAACAAAAATTTTTAAAAAAATCAAATAAAAAAAAATAAAGGGGCCATATGGCCCCTTATTTATCCAACACCTTGATTTTCATCTGAGTGTTCTAATGCACGCATAGCTGTTTCATATACAATGCCGCCTTCGGTATTTTCTTTTGCCGATTTTAACGCATAAACACCAAAACCAATTACCTCAGCTACAACAGTTGTAATAAGTGTTATAAGTGGAGATAAATCAGGTTCTAACAATCCCTAAGCGGCAAGTCCTAATTCTTTAAAAATTACTACGAGAGTAAATAATTCTATTATAGTGCAATTTATAAATAAAAACCATACAAGTAATTTTGAATTTGCTATATTCTTTCTTATTTTCTTTTTCTTAAAATGTTCTTTGAGTTCTTCCTATTCTCTTTTAAGGATATACTCTCGTTCAAGTATTTGTTTTTCGTGTTCCCATTTTTTCTCCTTTTGGAGGAGTTCTTTTTCACGCTCTCTTAATGTCATGTTAAAGCCTCCTTTATCTAATCTTGATATTTCTTACCTAACGTAAGATTAATAGCGGCTCTATTATCATCATTAATCAATATATCTCCGGGTAATAAGAAATCAGGATACACTAATTGTCTAGGATCATTAATAATTTCAAATCCAAGAGTTTGATAAGCTTTTGACATTTCTGAAATTTTATCAGCTTTTAAATCTTTAAATCTTTTACGATTTGTTAAATATCCAATAGCACGAGTATTTGCTACAATCATATGGCAACAATTTGTTGCACATTTTTTTTTGATATTATTTGGTCTATATCCAGCTTTTGCAAGTATATTAAAATAATTATCTTTACTAATACTATAATCAACTAATCCTGTAATATTAGTTAAAATACCCACATCGGCAAGTGATAATTTAATAAAATTATTTGGATGACGTAAGATATGAGTCCAACCACCATTATACCATGGTACTGGTTTAAATATTGCATTATCTTCCATTTTATCCGTCTTGCCATTATTAGATATATAATGTATATCTTCTGAAAAAATATATTGTGAGTAATGAGATTTTGCTAAATAATTAACAAAATCTATTTGTTTATTTATAAGTTCTTTTTCTGTAATATCAGAATATTTATTAAAAAAAGTTAATCCATAATTTTCTCTTTGCTTTTGGAAGTTTTTATCATTCTATGAAGGATTATTCTCATAATTAAAAATTACTGAGTTAGATGCCTCAAGAATTGAGTTAGCAGATAGTAAATCTTGCCATACAGTTGGGTAATATTTCTATAATTCATAAACTAAAAATTCTAATTGAGTTTCTAAATCAGAAAGTGTTTTATGTTTATTATCTGCAAAATTCTATAATTCACGTTTTTTAGTCCAAAATTTCCATTGTGCTATGCCAAATGGTACATCATCACGAACAAATTGATAACAAACTCCACCATCTATCATTTTGAAATATTTATCATTATCAAAATGATTTTTTTTACGATAGTCTAATCCAACCCATTTTGGGTTTAAACAAGATATAGCATATAAATTTCCCATAAGAGCAGCTGTGCTATATTCATTTCCAATAGCATTTTTAAGATAGTTCCAAATTTGTTCTTCATTACTACTACCTATTAATGCCATATTTTTTCCTCCTTTTTTTAAAAATAAAAAATCAAGGGGATATTCCCTTGATTACATTAAATCTGCTATTTCAGCAATTCTTGAACGATGAATCTTTTGTAATTTAATTTGACCGTATTCTTTATGTCCTCTATACACTTTTGAAGCACGCTTCATTCCATTATAGAAATCGGCATACATAGGTAAGTCTACTTGTGTTTCAGTATCACCATCTATAATACAGATAGAATCTTCTCCAATACGCTGAAGAGCAAGTTTCATCATATTTATATCTAAGTTCTGCGCTTCTGATATGTATACTCCGGCCTTCATACCAGTTGTATCATATCCTCTAATATCTGATAATGGAAGGAGCATGATAGTTTCATCTTCCATCATTCTTTCTAATTCAGTTCTACTGCCCAATTTGCTAATTAACATATTGCCGATTTGGCTATCAAGTAATTTTTCATCACGAGAGCCAGGGTAATATCCTAATTTAGCAGAATTCTTTGTAGCAACAGTATTACAGAATACTACAATTTTATCAATTTCACCATGCTCTAATTTATAGAATAAATATCCAAGAGACAAGAAAGTTTTACCTGAACCGGCCTTTCCTGTTATCATAGTTATTTTATTCTCGGCCAAACTATCAACTGTAAGTGCTTGATATATATCGCCACTGATAGGTTTCACTTTGCCGAATTGGCGAGATGAAAAATCATAATATTTAACTTGCCGAAATTCTTTACCAGTCCAGCATAATTTATCTACAATATTGCCAGATTGGTCTTCTACAATAAGATACTCATTTATTAATAGGTTATAAATATTTTCATTTTGATGAGAATAGAAATTTGCCATTTCATCTTCATTCATTTTTATTTCTTTATAACCGATATAATTACTATCATCTACATTAACAGATTCTATACTGTCATTGCCAAAAAAGATATTAGCAATTCTTTTTTGACTATTATCATTACTAACAAATATAGTTTCATCAGGATGACATTTTATATCATAATCAACGGCAGTCATTAGGATCTTTACATCATTATTGATTTCAAGATCTTCTTCTTTTGCTTTTTGGAGCATTGAATTTCTAAATAAATGTATCTCATATAAATCGGGATTTTTATCTAATAAATCAAGAAGATTTCTAACCGCCTGTTTGATTTCTGGATCTTTATCAGCAGAAGTTTTAATATACTCTAATTCAGTTAGACAAATAGAAGGAATTACTATATTTTGGTAGTTTTCAAATAGAGTATATGCTTCTAGTATTAAGCTACTGGTGTCAAAAACATAATAATTTTTCATTTATTCATCCTCTTCCTCTTCCCATTTTTCTTCCTCTTCTGGATTATTTATTTGAAAGCCCATAGCAAAAGTAGAATTTTTATCTCCTTCTGCCATGTCTTTTTGAATATCAACAATATCTTTTTGTAATTGGGTATATTCTTTAACGGTTTTCCCTTGTTTTACTTTGATAATCGCCATTATCCAACCAAATAATTCTTCCAAGGTAGGGAATATTAATTCATAGAATATAATACCGAATAAAAATAATCCTAATTTTTTCATTCAGTTCTCCTTTCTATTTTTTAATTTCCTAAATAAAATGAAAATAGAGGACTTTTTTTTAATCTAATTTGTCCTTATTTCTATTTCTCCTTATTTTTTCATAAAATTCAGCTTTATTTTTAAGATAAGAATTAAGTTCTCCTTTATAATTATTAATAGTATCCTTAATAATTTCAAGTTCTTCTTCATAATGTCTAATTTGCCGATCGAGCATTTTCGGTATATATGTTTTAGGATCACATTGGATACTTTGATTTATAGTATTTTTAAATTCTTTCAAAGCAGCAAGTTTAGGTTTAATCTCATTATCACGAACGCTTTTTGCCCAAGCAATATAAGCACGATATTCGGCAATAGTACAACCAGTCTTTTCATTCATCATGTCTCGGTCTTCTTCTCTACACCAAGCAAACCCCTGATAAATTTTATCTCTGTCAATAAGGGTACATACTGACTGACCGGTTTCTTCATCCCAGTTAAAACTGATATTATTCATAATAACTCCTTTTCTTTTTATTATACCATAAAAAAATATGGAAAGTCAATTAATGCTCCTATTTGGGAAAAAAATTGCTAGCGGGTGGTTGAATTCCGAACAACGGCCGCTTGCGGAATCTAAAAGAAAAGAGCTGGCTTAGTAGCCAGCTCATAGATAATCTCTATATTCTTTTGCTTTTGCCTCCATATCATAAATAATCTTGTTAATAGATACGGGGCAAAGATTATGACTATCAACTCCTACATGATAAATCATAGGATATTCAAGATAAAAATTTGAAGTTTGATGCGTATGACCGTAAAGACAACAAGTGCATTGTCTCAGGCTTTCTTTTTCAAGGTTTGAAGTGATCGTTGGAAAATGACTAAGATAAAAAAGACAACCGTTCCATTTCTGCTGATAAGCATAATAGCCATCAATTACGTTCCAACAAGTATTATACATAGCTTTGCGAGTATCTGTATCGTGATTTCCATAAATAATATGGATATTAGGACAGTTAATTCTTTCAATTAGTTGTTTATTTCCTTCAATATCCGTTCCTAAACAAAGGTCTCCAAGAATCCAAAGGTCATCTTCATAAGTCACTCTATCATTAATATTTTCAATAATCGCTTCATTCATTTGAGAGATATTTTCAAAGCCGCGGGCTTTATAAATAAACTCTTTGTTATGATTAAGATGAAGGTCGGATGTGATCCAAATCATTTCTCTTCCTCCTCATTATATGTCGCAACAAGGGTCGCGGCATATTTGTATTTTTCACCTTCCTGCGGCTCTACAAAGTTATAATGCATCTGCCGAATTGCCGCATCCGGCACTCTTGCCCGTCCAGTTCTCTGGGCGTTCTGCTCCAAGCAAACTTTCAATCCAGGATTACAAGATACCGTGATAATACTTGTATCTCCAAGTCTCAAACTATCCAAAGTCTTTGCGCGAGATTTAGGACTAACGTGAGTGGCATCGGCAATTATATAACAGTCTTCATCACTATCAAGGGCTTCCTGAATACGACGAATCCATTCTTTAAAGACTGCATCTTCCTTAGAAAAATACTCTTCATCTTCTGGAACCATTTCAAACCGAACTTCATCACGAGAGAAATACTTAATCGGCACTTCACCGCCCTGTAAGCCAAGAACCTTCTTTGCCCAATAAGTTTTACCAGAACCAGGAGCGCCACACATCAACAGCAAAGTTTTCATATCAATTACCACCTTTCACAAACTCAATGGATTCTTTCGCTTTTTCTTTATAATCACCGCGTTCAAATTTCTTTTTGAATTTTTCAACATCAGCGGCAGTTCGGCACTCAACATGATTAAGAGTTTCATTACAAAAGATACAAAACAGTTTCTTTTCGTGCATTTTGCCTCGCTGCCGATTTTGGCTTCGAGGCAAAATCATTGACTTTTTCCCGCAATTCATACAATAAAAATCATGGATTTCAAAGTTTCCTCTTCTCGGCATTATAAAATCTCCTTTGTGGGAATGAAAGTCCTCTTTGACCAGTCAGTAGTATCAGCTTTTACAGCATCAATATCTTTCCAAACATCACTATCTAAAACAATAAAATCATTGACTGCTACCCAATAATGATAGCCCCAATCATAATTATCAGCTCTAAATCTCTTATAGAGACCAGTTTTCTTATCTCTGATTTCCAGAAGAACAATTAATTCTCCGCCAGAACCATCATCAAATCTCTCCCAGTTTGAAGCAATTTGATGAATATAAAACCGACCTCGCCATAGATAATCATGAAGAATATTATCATTCAAAGCCCGAACAATTTTATTAATTTGTCGCTGTGCTTTTCGTCTATCTTTCCTCATAGTATTTCACCTCCTTAGATGATTTCAATACTATTATTTTTCATAATTTCAAGAGCCATTTCATGATTTCTCATAGAAGTACCAGCACAAGCATTTTCAGCAACTCTGATAGGAACTTCAGGATATTCGGCTCTCAGCATCAAAGCGTTGCTGATAACACAAATATCAGTACAAACACCAACCAATGTAATGCTTTCAACTGTCTGATGATATAAGACTGAACACCATTTATTACAACCATATGAATACTTTTTAACTGTATGATCAATATCTACATAAGGTTTTAATTCATCAATAATTTCCCAGCCTTCTGTATTTGCCATACAATGAGATGGCACTTCTTTCATTTCAATCGAGTTTTGCCAAGTATAATGAGTATCCTGAGTAAAATAAATCTCGTCATAGGTTCCGCTTTCAATCATCTTGGCAATATTCGGGATAATCCATTTTGCTCTATCACAAGTAAAGGGCTTGTCCTTTACGAAGTCGTTCTGCATATCAATTACGATCAAAACATTTACCATCACTTTACCTCCTTTTTGTGTCTGCCGACTTCCCAAAACAGATCTTTCTCAATAGCATTAATCCATTCAGGTTCCATAAAAATAAGATCTCCTTCTTCCAGAAGAGTAAGATTATTGATTTTTACCAGTTCTTCACCATAAAAATTTTCAATTTGAGCTACTGCATCAGTAAAATTATAGCAAATACCCATTCCGCTCTCAATAGAAGCAATCCATTTTGCTTTATCTTTATTCCAATAGCCACTTTCAATCGTAAATGTGAAAGGGAACCGTTTCCATTCCATATGTGTCTCCTTTCTGTCTTGAAATAAGTTCTTGATAAATTTCATTTACTATTTCTTTATAATCTTTTGCGTCTCCGTAGTTTTTATACATTGCCAATTTACAAGCATCTTCATACAGCTTATCTTCATTCATTTTTTATCACCTCTCATTTATTATATATATATTATAACAAAATTTTTATAAAAAATCAAATTTCTGTATAAAACTGATGCTCTTCAAAAGTATCTAAATCCAAAAGAACAATAGTGCCAGTATAGAAACAACCATTGTCAATATCACATTTGCGATTATTGTCATACCAATAAGCCATAGGCGGCTCAAAATCACAAATATTATCTTCTTTACGAATCAATGCCAAATCTTCAACTAAAAATTCAATCGGCGTATGCCCGTGAATTGAAATCCACTCATCCGGCACATAACTAGAAGTTTTATAAAGATAATGTTCTCTATTCCAAATAAGATCTTCTTCTTTTGGAATGCCCCATTCATTACCAATTCTTACAGGAGTAAATCCAGCGTGAGATAAGAAAATTACTTTATTATCTTTATTGGTATAAGAAAGCCAAGTCGGCAGATTTTTTAATCTTTGATACCAAAGGGTTTTATCTTTATTCTTTTCTTTCTTCCATCCCTGGAATGTCTTCCATCCCCCGTTCTGAGTTAAAATCGTAAGATTGTAAGGATCTGCCTCCCCGTAAACGATATAATCTTTCATAACTGTCTGAAGCATATCTTCGTGATTGCCCTTCAAATAAATAAATTGGGGATCCATCATAATCTTTTTCAATGTGTTCCAATTTTCTTCTCCTCTATCACTCGCATCACCAAGAAAATAAACAATATCATCAGGTTTTAAAAAATTTTTAATTTGTTTATATAAACTCATCATTCCATGTAAATCAGAACAAGCAAATACTCTTCCCATAATTATTCACTTCCTTTCTCATTTTCTATATATATTATAACATAATTTTTTATAAAAATCAAAAAAGACTGCTTTTAGCAGTCTTTTACTTTATCTGAAAAATTATCTAAAACATAAAAAGTAGAAATAGAATTTATAATAAGTCCGGCAACGGCAATTCCTGTTCCAATAAAAAATGTTTCATTAAAAAAGACTATATTATTTGTTCCAGAAGCCCATTTACCAGCAAGAATAATAACAACTCCCATAATTTCCATAATAATACTAAGCACATTAAAAATTAGAATCATTTTATTCTCCTTTAAAGACCTTGAAATTCAAATTCGGCATTATATTCTTTCAAAAGTTCTCTATATCTTTCTCTATTATCTCCACAATTTCTTCTTGCTTTTTCTCGGCAAGCAGGGCAAACTATAGTTCCAACAGTCCCAATGGAAGTCGGCACAAATTCATAGGTAAATGAACCGCCGATTGCTCCTTGCTTTCTCAAACGAGTAGTAAAATCTGGGGCATTATGTTGATTAGTCCAATGTTGATTTTTCCATTCGTTAATTTCTTCATTTTGACTTTTGGAAATACTAAAAGTTCTATAAAGTTGATCTTGAAGTTCTCGCTTTTCTTTTTCTAATTTTTGTATAGTTTCATCTTTATAATGTTCGTCTTTTAGTTCTTTATTTTCTTCTTTTAAATTTTCAACTTGTTCTACAAGATCATCAACAATAAAATTTATTTCATCTATACAATTATTAAGCCCATGTATTTCACGCCATTTTCCATTTACAGAAATAGAATATCCTCCATTATATATATCACTCAATAATCGTCCCTCCTTTCATGCTTATAATACTTTTCTAATTTACGCTTACGATTATCAGTCCTTGCGGGTTTGGCCCCAGGCTTCTTTTTATAAGAAGGGCAAGTCTGGCACAGACCGTAAAACTCAGCCTTTTTGCCGAGATCGCACTCGCCCTTTGCTTTATAATGAATACAAACTAATTCTCGTGTTCGTGCCATTTTACACCTCCTCTTGTATATATATTAATTTAATATCTCCTTTTGAAGTTGTCGGCCTCGTTCAACAAAAAACTCCATCGCTTTATCTAT